>Ga0308309_10000152_pt1 | contig 57961 bp, 40 predicted proteins | sample HubBroMetageWFT5_FD_192491 | JGI IMG/M metagenome (GOLD analysis project Ga0308309, IMG submission 192491) | Warmed and freeze-thawed soil microbial communities from the Hubbard Brook experimental Forest, New Hampshire - Hubbard Brook CCASE Soil... | ecosystem: Environmental > Terrestrial >...
GAGACACGCTCTATACTTTTTCAAAATATTCCTCGGTCGGCCGAACGACGAGATCCGAAGCCCTTCGCCGAGAATAGCCAAGCCGACGCAGCCAGGAAAGATAGCACAACCCCGTGAGCGGAAAGCCAGTTCTTAACGGAACTCCACGTTTGCGCTGATGCAGCACTCTTCGGGATGTCGTTCTGGAATTGTCATCCCCGTCATTTCACTCTTGCCGATAAACTCGCGGATCTCGCGGGAGTTGCTGCAGCTTCCGCACATTCCCGTGCGTCTTTCGCCAGCGCCTTTTCGATGTCCGGCCCCAGCTCCACTCTCATCTGCTCGCGCGCTTCGAGCAAAACGGCTGTGACGAGCCTAGCCTGCCTTTCGTAGCCTGATTCCGATGCTGTTGTCTCTGGCAACTGCATCCGCTCTCCCCGGTACGCAGTTACGCCGGTTCGCTCGAGGATTGCTAATCCAATCATCGGATTTTTATCCACCCGTAGCGCGTGTCGCACAGCCGCCATCGCATCGGGTATCAGTCCGAAAAATTCCTGCTGTGCCTGCGCAATAAAATTCTGCACTTCCGGAAACTGCACAATCCGCGTAACGGTTTCGCGGTCACATTTTTCTTCTCGAGCGATTTCAGATTTGTTCTGGCCATTGAGATAGCGCTGCTGAATGCGCAGAATCTTGGGCTTGGGAAGGTAGGACCCGCGGGTCTTTGTGGTTTTGCGCGGCTGTTTGCGGTGATTGGCCGACCGCACGATGGCCTCAGTGCTAGCGCTACCAAACCGAATTGCCCGTGACGTAGCGTGCGCCATGTATGTTGCCTTCGAAACGGGATTTCAAAACGTATGGCGTCCTGCGGAGGACTGCGTGCTGCAAAATCCGTCGCTAAAATTATTTTACCATTAATTGTTTCCACGAGCAGCGGGCTGAGACATTTGAGCATTGCCTGAATGTCACTCCCGGACTTCAACTGTCGATTCCGATTCGATTTCGTCGAGCAGTTGCATGATGTTGTTCCAGGTCTCCACGCCGCGCCGATCCATGAAACGGTCCGGGTACCTGAAGATCTTGGCATCCGTACGCATAGCGAATCCGAGGACCAGTTCGCTGGCACGGTCCATGTGTGCCTGGGTCCGCGCGACGATTTCTTCAATCTGGCCCACAGGACCGCCGACGAGCAGCGCGTCGTGAACCGGAGCCAACACTTCAATCCCGTCTTCTGTCGCATAGATACAAGCCCAGCGCAGAATTTCCGCACATGTCGCTTGCATCGGAAAATTCAACGACTGGTTGTGAACCTGCCAGTCTTTCAGACAAATATTATGGCGGTGACGCCACCCAAAAACCGTCTCTTCGCAATGGATTTCATGCTCGAAAAGTTCGACACGGTTTTCCGCCCACTCCCAATAGCGGGAGTAAAGATGGCGGTGCTTCTCCAAGAACTCCTCCGCTGACGCAAGCGGGTTCGGCATTGTTATTGCGAGTTGTTGAGGCAGCGCGTTTACGAGAGATTTCGCTGTAGCCCCATATTGAGCCGAGAGAAGCCACACTTTAACGACATCGCGAATTGTCCCGTGTGTCTCCTTAGTCGCTCCTTCTGGAGCAAAACCCATGCTAATGGCGGACCGCAGATACGGATCGCCGCTTCTATATGCATCGAGCATGACCGGGTCATGTGACAGAGCCGCCGCAATCGCGAACTCGGCTGCACTCCAGTCAATGTAGGCGGTAGCCTCTTCAGACGCGGATTGGATGAATCCTCGCGTCCACGACGATTGTGCGAGAAGGAACTGCCTCGCCTTGGGTTGGTTTCTACCCGTATCAGCCTTGAACGGCATGACCGGATAACGCGCACGACCGTCTGATCCGATCGTCAGGCCAAACAGACGCAAGTCTCCGATCGCCTTGACCAGATTTGCGAGCGGAAGCAGGTCAGGATGTTGCTGTGCCATCTCCCGCAGGTATTCCTCTTTGGTTTTGAGGCGGTTTTTTGGCGTTTTCTGCCAGACCGACAGCAGCCCCAGGTCAGTGAGGTATGCCTCCAGCTTACGGAAACTGAAATTGTGGGCGCCGGCGCTGTTGCGGAGGTAAGGGCTAGAGCCGTGTTTTGCCTCAAAACCCGCAATCAGGCGCGACTTCAGAGGTTCCAAGTTGCGAATCACTCGCTCATACGATTTGCGGTCCACTGGGTAACCTGCACGCTCCATCCGCGCGACCGCTTTTGTGTAGCGCCCACGAAAAATCGCATACGGCAAATCGATTCCCTGGGCCATCGCCGGAAGCAGCTTCTCGAGGCATGCGACGTCGGATTCACAGTAGTGCAGAATGGCTTCACGCTCCTCCGCGGTAAATGGATGCCCTCGACCGATGCGTTCCTGCATTTCTTTCTTTTCAGCCGCGGAAATCCTATCCAGGCCGTAGTAATCCATTGCACCTATCAGGCGAGGGTCATAGCACTTGCATCCCTCAGGCGGCGTGCGGCCGGAAATTTCGTTACGGAATTCGGCGTACAGGTCAAGGATGTGCGTTGGCAGTTTCCAACCCAGCGACAGGAAGCAAGACCACTCTGCTTGCGCTGCGTAGGCGACGAACAACGCGTCTTCACCGATTGGAAATGGATTTTCGTAATTCTGTGCAGGTTCGAAGAACTGACGAATGGAGCGCTGCGAGAAGAACTCCCGTGCCACAATGCATACGGGAATCACGACGTCGCCAGCTGGCGTGGCGTATTCCGTATCAAGCAGCCACACCCCGCACTTGAACTGAGCTTGCAGGTCGTTGAGATTCATCAGCGTCCTCCCCGAAGTTTTTTTACTAGTGGGTCGTCGAGCGATTTGATCAGGCGCTTTGAGAACGCGCATTCCAGCCAATCGCGGAATGGTGCGTCCGGAAAATGAGGCTCATCGAGCTTGGCGATGGTAGATTTCATCACGTAACAGCCGTCCGCCGACGTGATGCGCTTCCACTCATCGGTAATCACACGAAATACCTCCACTCCGCTCTCGTACCAGGTGCTGTCGGAGATATTGAGCGTATAGAGGAACGGAATTCCGCTACTTGTAATTGCAGCGGCGACCAGGGTGTCGCGAACGAGATCCTCCAGATCTGGTGGGATCTCGAGGCCGGGGGCAAAGAGGTAAGAATTTCCCTCACGGCGCTTTGCGTCGTCATCCGTATAAAGCGGCACAACGGCCCGATAACTAGGATCGGGATGTATACGGACAAACCACGATTTCTTTGGCTTCCTAGGCTCAATGCTCGCCGGCAATCCAGAAGTAGGCGAGCCAGCGCCGGGGTTGAGGCGCGGATCCTGTGGCTTCTTGTGGTTCCTAGGGTCAAATGGATCCGGCCCCGCAGGGCCTTGGTTGGGTGTTTCGAGTCTTGCCAACCCGGAAGATGCTGCGTTCGGCTCGGTAATGGCGGCTTGTGCGATTTGCGCTGCGTCTTCCTGCGGTTTTGCGCGTTGCTGTGTTTCCGGACGTGCCTCAACTTCTGGCAATTCAAAGTTCAGCTCAAGCTGCTTCATATGATTTTCCTGCTTTTCTGCTGCATTTCATTCCAAATCAGCGTCCTATAAAAATCTCCTGGCCACGTGTCATACCATCGGCAGGAATCCTCGTCGAATCGCGCTAAGTCTATTAATTGGGGGGACCTCCCCTCCCCCTACCCCTGCTGCCAATAAAGAAGTAAAGAAGTAAAGATATATAGGTATGTTGATGTACTTCTCCTCTTCCCAGCCTAACCTGCGGACGGCTTCCACAATTGCCCTGTGGACAAACTCGTCTGTCAGCACCATTACCGACTTCGCCAGACGAGGTTGTTGCGTTCATTGCTCTCCGCTCATCCTTCTCTCAGGGCCGGGATGCTGCCCTCCGAGATGATGCGTTCAATTTCGCTGGCGCGTATCCGTACAGCGCGAGCGCCTACTCGCACCCTACCGAGCTTGCGGTGCAACAGCCACGCTCGGACAGTGCTGGGTTTGACCGCAAGTAGCTCAGCTGCCTCCTCCACGCGTAAAAGCCGATCATCAGCATTCGCCATCGCGCCCTCCGTTTCGATATCGAGCCATAATCACGAAGGCATAATGACGTGGGGTGCGCGTTTGCGATAGATGCGAAAAAGCCAACGCTGTTTTTCACATGTGCAAAAAGGTTTCCAGACTCCTCTGCGGGGGCAGCCCAAGATTGGGGCGGCCAAGCCCCTTCACAGACCTTCCGGGACAAGCGGAAACGCGAGGTGGTGGAATGCCTAACTGATTGCAATACCGAGTTTGCTGAGAGTTTCTCGCAAGCGCAGTACCGCGCGGCGGAGATTCTCCTTACAACCCATGTCGTGCGGCTGTTTCCCACAGGGACAGAGTTTTTGCGCAAGTGCCATCCAACTGCGATTCTTAGCGAGGATGGTAGTGTCGAGGCGTTTCTCTAGCGCTGCCAGCGTCGCTGCGCGCCGAGTAGCCGGCCGACCCCCCGGCTTAGCGCCTGCGCTCTCTGAGATGAGTTTCACTATTTCCTGCGAGAATCCAGCTTTCTGGGCGTCATGGGCCAACACGACCGCATCGGACTGCGAGACTACGAAATTCGGTTCTAGCCAGCGAAACAGCTCGTCTAGATCTTTGATCAGCTGCGCCACTGCCTTGTCTCCGATGAGTTGCTCGTAGGGCAGGATGCCCCAGAGCACGCACTGCCTGGATTTCTCAATCCACGCGTTTCGGAGGGCTTGGTAGACGGGTCGGTCGGGTTGGGCTGGCAGGGACGCTTGGAAAGGCTCGTCGGGATTCTTCTGAGCGAAAAACTTCAAAAAGACCAAGACAAAGCGCCTGCGTTGCTGCAGTGACAGCTCCACATAGCCCCCAGTCGTCGCGTGCGCAGCTCCTCAGGAGCAACCCAACCGACGATGCCGATTCTATATCCCGATTCAACGATTTGAATAGTGGGCTTCAAACCCACGTCCGGCCAGCAACAACCTCTGTCTGATGGCAACCGCGAGCAAGCGAACCGCAGACGTTTCGGTACCCTGCCAGATACGGCTGGATGCATTCGCAGGTAGTCGGCTCCGGCTGAGAGTATCGCTCAGAGGAAATCGGACGTCGCACGTGATGTGAACAGCCGAGCTCGGATCGCGTGGGGCGGCACCGGTCGTACGCGGCGTCGGCCATCGCGGTGGTGGTGGCTGTTCAGCCGGTTGCTATCGGAGAGTGCCCAGCCGCAAGGCGTCGTGCGCGGTATGGTCACGTCAAATCTGTAGAATCTCCTGAGAGAAGGCGTTTTCCGACGGCTCGCGGATGTAAATGTTAGGCCGGGATATGTGAGCCGCTGCAGCGCGGACGCGCCAACCATCGTGCTGCTGCACTGCGTGCCAGTGTAGTAACCCGCAGGATGCGCTCAGCGAGAATGCTGGGTCACCGCCGGCGCCCATCGTTCGCGGGTTCGCGCTGCGCGAATCTGTACAATCTGACGAGTGATTCTGCCCGAGATTGCATTCGTGGCACCGCTCTCCGTTCAATTCAAAACAAGGAGTACCAGAAAATGAGCCTAGATGATTTGCTTGCGGCTGCGCTAATGAATGCCGACGAATCTCTTAACAAGCGTCACGCGCGCAGAGGAAATAAGACAACCCGCGAATTCATGCTGGAGGATATAAAGGCCGACATCCGTGCAGTGACGGATGACCTGGGCCTACAAGATCAAGAGTTTCGCACAGCGGTGATCTTACTAGCTGCGGCTTTGATCGTAGGCCCCCACGTCGATCTACTGGTCCAATTCACTGGCTACTCGAGGATGTTCGTCGCTGCCATCGCTCGTCGGATGCGAGCAAATGGGCTTTGGGGCGAAGACGAAGTTCTCGCCATGTATTGGTTCGGTGACGACAAGCACAAGAGGATGTTTTTGATGCATTGCCTCGTTGCCCAAGGCGTAATGCAAGTGCAGGGTATCGAAGACGGCGAAATGTTGTTCGTCAACGTCGAATCGAAACCGAACTAGGGATAATCGACGGCCTCAAAGAGCCCGACTAACACATGGCGAGACCAGCTCGTCCGCCACGATCAACAGCCGAACTGCGACACTGAAAACTCTAAGGTGGATTTTCGAACGCCTGCAGGCGCGGCAGTAAAAAGTCGGGGCCCGCCAACGTACACCACGACGAACGGACGTGCGTCGTTAGATGCCGCAGCGCGGAGATTAGTTCGTGAGTCTCAGGCTGCCAGTAGCGACGATGGTTTCAGTTTGGAACCTCAGGCAGCGCCTTTTTCTGGGCACCAGATGGTTTTTTGTTTTGCCGGGCTTGCGATTCTGTATTCAGCCGCCAAGGAGAAGCTGATGAGCTACGTTATCAAGTTGAACCACAAAAAGGGTAAGCCACCGATATATCTTGGCGCCGTACCACGCGCCACAGACCACGATGATGACCGGGTACTTGCCCTAGAACGGAAAGGTTTGAGTGTCTACGATTTCGAAGTCACGCTGTTCGAGACCCTGGAGCAGGCAGGCCAATTCCCTTACCCCACCGCTGAGGCAATCACAACCGTCATACTTGGTTTACCCAAAACGAAGAACACCGATTATGAAATTGTCGCTACGGGTGCGGATCTCCGCGAATCCATGGACTCTTGGAGCAAGAATTAACCAATTTAGGAGGGCTTTTGTCACGGGGCTCAAGTTCAGGACGGTCCGTCGTCCGAGAAGAAAAGTTGAAATCTGTATAATTCAACATGTACGCGTAGGTACGGAACGTCCGGCGGCTCGCACACCGAAATCTCGTGCCGCCGGGCGATTTGTTTCACCAGCATGCCGATTTGGACGAGCCAGCAACGGCGATTCCAATCGTCCGATCACGTCCGGACTCTAATGTGACGTGGGGGAAATGTGATCCGCAGCAGAAGCGGACGCGTCAACCGTTAGACGACGCAGTGGCCGAATGGCAGCGGGTTCGAGCCGCCTGGAACATCACCGCGAGAGGGGTCAATAGATGGAAGAAAAACTCATTCGTGAAATTGCGGCAATTGTTGAGAATGCCTACGACGAGTTCCTCGAAGCCTATGCCGTGTTAGAGCGCGAAGAGGAAAGCGACGTGAGCAGCCCGGAGCTCTGCAAGAAGTTCGACCAGGTAAACAAACCATTTGGGGAACTGAGAGAGTACCTCGACAAAGCGGAATATCGCGTGCCCGATTCAGGTGCTCCATCGCAGCCAACAACCGAAACGCCGCAGAACAGCTGATTAAACTCTCGACCGCCAGCGGGCCTGACAGCGAAAACGTCGGGCCCGCGGGCACCCAGTACGACAGACGGACGTGCGACCCTGAAATTTTGATTCACTCAACCCGACGGCAGGCGGCGGCAACAAAGTACCTGCTGCGAAAAGTGTTCCGCATAGAAACGAGCGGACGCCTCAAGGAGACGAGGCAGCGACGGAAAGGCAGCGGGTTCCAGTCGCCTGAACCACCACCGCTGGAAGTGAGGCAATGCGAGATGGCAACGTCGATGTAACCACGAGTGGAAAAATCGAAGTCAGAGCGGACAGGTGCAGCAAAACGAAAGCATCCCAAACGACTATTGGTTCGGCGCCGTCGGCGCCTACAAGCATCCCAACTTTAGAACCGTTGTCGGAAATCAATTCGGGTGTTAATGTCCCGACAGCGAAGCCGTTTCGACAGAAGGGGAAGAAATACATGTCGAAGCGGTCAGGACAAGCAGGGCAGGTGTTCGGCAGAAACGGACGCTGGGTTGGACGGTATTACGTTGACGTGCCGAATCAAACCAACCGTGTCCGCAAAGCTGTAGTGCTTGGGATGATAAACGAAATCACAAAACCGCAAGCAAAACTGAAACTTAAAACCATGCTCTCCAATGAAGGAGTGAACACACCCGAGCATTTGGAGCGTTCCCTCAAGCCGGCAACAGTGTTCGACACTGTGGCCGATTTGTGGGAATCGAAGAGACTTCCACAGTTGAAGGAAAGCAGTAAGTACTCGGTGCCGAAACTTCTTGCAAAGCACGTCCGCCCGTTTTTCGGTCACATGGCGTTGGAAGAAATCAAGACCGGCAACGTCAACGACTGGATTCTGGAAATGCAGAGCAAGAAATTGGAGCCCAAGACGATTCACAACCTGTGGAAGTTGTTCCGAGCGATTATGAATTGGCATGCCCAACAGAACGACGAGCAACCCCGGAAGTGGTATCCCATTCTTCCGGTGATCCCCGAGTACGAGCAACGATGGTTCACGCAAGCCGAATTCCGGCGTCTTGTTGAAGCAGCGGAAGGTCAATACAAGTTGCTGTTTCATCTTGCCGGGTCAAGCGGTCTTCGGGCGGGTGAACTATTCGGACTTCACGTCGGTGACTTGGACTTAAATCGTGGCATGATTCGAGTCCGACGCTCCGTATGGCGCGGTAGGGAAGTGAGCACTAAGACCAAGAAAGGATATCGAGACGTATGGATTGATTCAGGTACGTCTCAGATGCTCAAGCAACACCTTGGTACCCGCACTTCCGGCCGCGTCTTTCAGAGCAGGAGTGGGACACCGCTAGATACGAGCAACGTGTTGAGTGAGACGCTGTATCCGTTGTGCGATTCGCTTTCGATTCCACGCGGTGGATTGCACGCTTTTCGGCACGGACGAGTGAGTCACCTTCAGGCGAACAACGTGCCAGGTGATTTCACGAAGTCTCAAGTCGGGCATTCCAGCCTGAGGATGACGAGCACTTATACCCATTTTTCCGAGGCTTTCGCGCGCAAAACTGTCGAAAGATTGGCAAATGGGATTGCTCTGTTGGACTCAGTGGACTCACTGGACTCAGTTGCCACAGAATCTAATTAGCTGTAGTCTTAAACAGTTGCGAATAGTGAGCGTTTGATTTTTGAAGGGCCGGTAGCTCAATGGTAGAGCAGCTGCCTCTTAAGCAGCGGGTTGGAGGTTCGAGTCCTCCCCGGCTCACCACTTTCTTGCGATCTGATTAATGCGCTTCGTCATTGCGCTTCTTGTGATTACGCCGCGCAGTTTTCACGCTTCACGCACATCGGTGGTTTCCTGCATATCTGGCCCGCAATTCACTTCACGCCAATCCTTGCTTCACCTGATGCCCAGCGATTTATCGTTCCATTGTGGGCGCTGTCCTGTAAAATTCCATCTCGTACAGCCCTGGTGCTTCTGTCTTGCGGCCGCCCCTCCCGATGGCCGCCGGATCTGCTGCTTCGTTCCGCCGGTCGCAATGCGCAGTTCACAGATTTCCGGCGGCCAGTAACGACACGAATGGAGAATTGAAGCTAGAAGATGGCTAAGTTGGCCCAACCCCCTCCGCCCATTTTCACAGAGCCAGAGGAGACAATTCGCGCCGAGCTTTTCAGCGTCGAGCGCCTGGAGCAACACGCAGAAAGCCTGGCGGCTGCGCAACTGGTCGTTACCGATCCCGAGGAAGGGCGCCCGCTGATTCCTCGTGTGCTCGAGAACGGGCGCGTCCTGCTGGAATATTACCGGGCCACGGCGCGCGCCATTCAGCACGAGCAGGCCATCACCCCCGCGGCCGAATGGTTCGTAGATAATTTTTATATCGTCGAAGAACAACTGCGCGAAATTCGCGACGACCTTCCTCCCGGTTTCTACCGCAAGTTGCCGAAGCTTGCGTCCGGGCACCTGGAAGGCTTTCCGCGAGTCTTTGGCGTCGCTTGGGCGTTTGTGGCGCACAACGACAGCCGCTTCGATCCCGAAGTATTGCGCCGGTTCGTCAGCGCTTACCAGCGCGTGCAGCCGCTGACGATCGGCGAGCTTTGGGCCGTAGCCATCACGCTGCGCATCGTGCTCGTGGAAAATCTGCGGCGCGTTGCCGAGCGCATCGTGCGCAGCCGCAACGCGCGTGTCGAAGCCGACATCCTCGCCGACCGCGTCCTCGGTGCGGCCGGGCAGACCGCGGTCTCACCGGCTGCCGTGCTGCGCCGTTTCGAGAACAAGCCTCTCGAGCGCTCCTTCGCCGTGCAATTGGTTCAGCGGCTGCGCGACCTCGATCCCAAGGTCGGCCCAATCCTGGTGTGGCTGGACGAACGCCTCGCCGCGCAAGGCACCACCGCGGATGAGATTGTGCGCGCCGAGCATCAAGAGCAGGCCGCGATGAGCGTCACGGTGCGCAACATCATCACCAGCATGCGGCTGACTTCCTCCTTCGATTGGGAAGGATTTTTCGAAAGTGTCAGCCTGGTGGACGAAGTGCTGCGCAGCGGCAGCAATTTCGGAGATATGGACTTTGTGACGCGCGATTACTATCGCCATGCGATCGAGGATCTTTCCCGCGGCTCGTCTCACTCCGAAATCGAAGTGGCGCAACGCGCGGTGCAACGCGCGAAGCACGCGCGTGCAGAACTTCACAGTGATGGGCATCCACCCGACGAGCGCAAGGCCGATCCTGGCTACTACCTGATTTCCCGCGGGCGGCTCGATTTCGAGCGAGAACTCGGATTTCACGTCGCGTGGCGCCGCGGTGTGTTGCGCTTGTACGTGCGACACGCCGTACCAGGGTATTTGGGCACGATCGCGGTAATGACGGCGCTGATTTTGGCGCTGCCGCTGGCACATGCGCGCGAATCGGGACTGAGCACGCCGATTCTGGCGCTGCTTGCGCTACTGGCTTCAGTGCCTGCTTCGGATCTGGCCATAGCGCTGATCAATCGGGTGGTGGCCGATTTATTGGGCCCGCGTACTTTGGCGCGCCTGGAATTACGCGACGGCGTTCCGGAGGCGCTGCGCACCATCATCGTAGTTCCCACGCTGTTGATCTCGAAGGATGCGATCAAAGAACAGGTTGAGCGCCTGGAGATTCATTACCTCGCAAACATTGATGGCGATCTGCGCTTCGCGCTGCTCACCGATTGGGTGGACGCCGCCACGGAAAGTCTGCCGGGAGATGATGAGCTGCTGGCGGCCGCCGCCAGTGGTATCGCCGGTTTGAACAAAGCCCACGGCCCCGCCCCCGGAGGCGGCGCGCGTTTCTTTCTATTTCATCGCAAACGCACCTGGAACGACCGCGAAAAGAAATGGATGGGTTGGGAACGAAAGCGGGGAAAGCTGCACGAGCTGAACGAGCTACTGCGCGGCTCGACGCAGACAAATTTCATTCCGGTCGGGGAGCAGGTGCCCGAATCCATCCCCAGGATTCGCTTCGTCATCACGCTCGACGCAGACACGCGCCTTTCGCGTGGCACCGCGGCGCGCTTGGTGGGAACCATGGCACATCCGCTGAACCGGCCGCAATTCAGCGCAGAGCTGGGCCGCGTGGTGGACGGCTATGGCGTCGTGCAGCCTCGAGTTACGCCTTCGCTTCCCACCGATCGCGAAGGCTCGCTGTTCCAGCGAATTTTTTCCGGACCGAGTGGAATCGATCCGTACGCCGCAGCGGTTTCAGACGTTTATCAGGACCTGTTCCATGAAGGGTCATACACCGGGAAGGGAATTTACGATCTCGATGCCTTTGAGGCCGCCATGGCGGGCAAGGTTAAAGAGAACACCCTGCTGAGCCATGATTTGTTCGAAGGAATTTTCGCGCGCGCCGCGCTGGCCAGCGACATCGAACTTTTCGACGAATTTCCATCGCATTACGAAGTGTCAGCCGCGCGGCAGCATCGCTGGGCCCGCGGAGACTGGCAACTGTTGCCGTGGATTTTCGGGCACGGCGGACTGTCGAAGCAAGAACGCCGCAAAGTTTCGATTCCCGCGATCAGCCGCTGGAAGATGATTGACAATCTGCGCCGCACACTTTCCGCGCCGTGCATGTTGCTTCTTATGGTAGCGGGATGGCTGTTACCGCAAGTGTCGCCCTGGATGTGGACTCGTTTCGTTCTGGCCACGATTGCGATTCCCGCGTTGATCCCTTTTCTCGTCGGATTGAACGCGCGGCTGAGCGGCATTTCCAAACGCAGCCATTTTCGTGACGTTCTATCCGACCTGTCGCTGGGCGCATCGCAGATCGCTTTAACCATCACGTTTATCGCGTACCAGGGATGGTTGATGACGGACGCGATCGTGCGCACGCTGGTCCGATTGCTCTTCACGAGGCGAAATCTGCTGCAGTGGGTAACTGCGGCGCAGGCCAAACACGCCGTGGACTTGAGTCTGTGGGCTTCGTACGGACGCATGGTGGCCAGCGTCTTGGTGGCGTTTGCGGCGCTGTTGGCTGTGGCGGTCCTGCGGCCGCAGGCTTTGTGGGCGGCGATTCCGTTTGCCGCGCTGTGGATTGCGGCGCCCGCCGTGGCGCGCTGGATCAGCATTCCACCTCCGGTCGAAGACGTCGAGCCATTGTCGGCGGCAGACACCAAGGCTCTGCGGACAATCTGTCGCCGCACCTGGCGGTTTTTCGAGAAATTTGTCACCGCCGAAGACCGGTTCCTTCCGCCCGATAATTTTCAGGAAGATCCCAAGCCCGTGGTGGCCCATCGAACATCTCCCACCAATATTGGTCTTTATCTACTGTCCACTCTCGCGGCACGCGACATGGGTTGGCTGGGCGCACAAGAAGTGGCAGACCGGCTGGAAGCAACGCTGCATACCATGAGTGAGATGGAGCTGTACCGCGGCCATCTTTACAATTGGTACGACACGCATCGCCTCGTGCCGCTCGATCCCAAATACGTCTCCAGCGTTGACAGCGGAAACCTCGCCGCCAATTTGCTCGTTCTGGGCAACGGCTGCCGCGAAATCATTCAGGAACCGTTCGCCGCGGCACGCCCGTTCAGCGGAGTTGCCGATTCACTCAATCTCCTGCGTGAAGCGTTGGAAGAAATTGCGGATACGCAGCGCACGCACACCGTAACGCGCAAGCAGCTGGCCAACGCGCTGGACTCGCTTTTTGTCCTGCTGGACCCCGTACCGATCGGCGCGCGGCAGTGGGCCGCGCGCTTTCTGGCGATTCAGGAACACGCTCAGACGGTGGCCGATATCGCTCAAGCTTTGGCGCAGGAACTCGGCGCGCCGGCGGATTCCGAATTGTGCGTCTGGGCCGAAGCCGCGCGCGCCAATCTGGAAAGTTACGCACGCGATGCGCGCATCATGATTCCGTGGCTGCGTCTGGAACCCAGCGAAGTGCTGGCCATGGCGGAACGTCCGCAGGAACAAGTGCCCGAATGGGTCGCCATTGAGTCTTCATTTCGTCAACTGCCTGCTTTGGCGGATGTTCCGGACCGCTGCGAGTACGCCGTGCGCGAACTCGCAGCACTGCGCGAACGGTTGGGTTCTGATACCACAACGAATCGCGAAATTCTGCGTCGCATTGACGCTCTTACGACAGCGTTCACTGGCGCCGCCCGCGATGCCTCAGCCCTTACCCGCCGCCTGGTCGCGATCGCGCACACTTGCCAAAGCATGTTCGACGGGATGGACTTCACATTTCTGTTTGATACGTCGCGCAAGCTTTTCTCCATCGGCTTTCGCGGCACAGACGGAACGCTGGACGGCAATTGCTACGACCTGCTGGCATCGGAAGCACGGCTCGCCAGCTTCATCGCCATCGCCAAAGGAGAAGTGCCGGCCTCGCATTGGTTCCGTTTGGGCCGCGCGCTCACTCCGGTGGGCCGCGGCTTGGCGCTGATCTCCTGGTCGGGCTCGATGTTTGAATACCTGATGCCGGACTTGGTGATGCGCTCTCCCGCGAACAGCATGTTGAGCCAGACGTACGAGCAGGTCGTCGCGCGCCAGATCGAATACGGAGAGGAGCGCAGCGTTCCCTGGGGAATATCGGAATCAGCCTTCAACGCCCGCGACATGGATTTTACATATCAGTATTCGGGTTTCGGAGTTCCGGGACTGGGGCTGAAGCGCGGGCTGAGCGAGGACCTGGTGATCGCGCCGTATGCTACGGCGCTGGCAGCGATGATCGATCCAACCGCAGCTGTACAGAATTTCATCAGGCTGGCGAGGGCGGGCGCCGCCGGCAGCTATGGATTCTACGAGGCGCTGGATTACACCAGCAGCCGTTTACCCGAAGGAAAGGATGTAGCGGTGATCCGCGCGTTCATGGCGCATCACCAGGGCATGTCCATCGTCGCGCTCGCCGATATTGTGAATGGCGGCGCGATGCGCGACCGTTTTCATGCCGAACCGATCGTGCGCGCCACGGAGCTGCTGTTGCAAGAACGCACCCCGCGCGATGTGCTGGTGGCCCGTCCGCGCGCGGAAGAAGTTTCCGCGGCTTCGAAAGTGCGCGAACTGGTTCCTCCGCTCGTGCGGCGCTTCAGCACGCCGCACGACGCCATCCCGCGCACGCAATTGCTGTCCAATGGACGCTATTCGGTAATGCTCACGGCCGCGGGCTCCGGCTACAGCCGCTGGCGCGATCTGGCGATTACCCGCTGGCGCGAAGACCTCACGCTGGATAACTGGGGCCAGTATATCTTCCTGCGCGACGAACAATCCGGAAATGTGTGGTCGGCTGGTTATCAGCCCGCGGCAATCGAAGCCGATGAATACGAAGCCATTTTCTTCGAGGACCATGCCGAAATTATCCGGCGCGACCGCTCGCTCACCACAGCGCTGGAAGTGGTGGTCTCCTCCGAAGACGACGCCGAGGTCCGCCGTATTTCGCTGAGCAATGTCGGCGTTCGCGCTCGCGATATTCAAGTCACGTCCTACGCGGAACTTTCACTCACGCCGCAAGCGGCCGATGTGGCGCATCCTGCTTTCGCGAAGCTGTTCGTCGAAACTGAATTTGCGGCAGACGTCGGCGCGCTGGTAGCCACGCGCCGCAAGCGTTCCGACGACGAAACCTCCGTGTGGGTCGCGCACGTTCTCGTCACGGACGCCGAAACCGTTGGGGAATTGCAATTTGAAACGGACCGCGCGCGCTTCGTGGGGCGGGCGCGCGACCTGCGCGATCCCGTGTCGGTGATGGATGGCCGGCCGCTTTCCAACACGGTTGGTGCCGTGCTGGACCCGATACTGAGCCTGCGCCGCACGGTTCGCGTTCCTCCCGGCGGCACTGTCCATTTGATTTTTTCCACGATTGCCGCCGCCACGCGCGAAGCGGTCCTGGATCTGGCCGACAAGTATCGCGACGGGCGAACTTTTGAGCGCACGCACACGCTGGCGTGGACCCAGGCGCAGGTGCAGCTGCATCATCTGGGAATCACTTCCGAAGAAGCGCTCCTGTTCCAGCGCCTCGCGAATGCCGTTTTGTACGTGGATCCATCGCTGCGTCCCACGGCCGACGTGCTGGCGCGCACCTCGCTGGATATTTCTACGCTGTGGTCGCAGGGAATCTCCGGCGACCTGCCGATTATTCTCGCGCGCATTGACGATCCCGACGATGTGGACATCATCCGGCAAATGTTGCGCGCGCACGAATACTGGCGGATGAAGCAGCTGTCGGCGGACGTGGTCATCATCAACGAAAAAGCGGCGTCCTACGTGCAGGAACTGCAAGACTCGCTCGAAGCGCTCGTGCGCGGCAGCCAGCTGAGGCTTTCGCCGGACTCTGGCGGCGTGAGCGGGAAAATTTTCCTGCTGCGCGGCGACCTGCTTACTCCGCAGGCTCGCACGCAACTGCAAGCCGTAGCCCGTGCTGTGCTGCTAAGCCGCCGTGGCACGCTCGCCGAGCAGATCGTGCGCTCGCAATACCCGGAGCCGGCTGAGCGCGCCCTCACGCGTCCGGCACGTGCCACGAAATCCCCGGAAGCTCGCCTGCCGCAACAGACTCTGCAATTCTTCAACGGCCTCGGTGGCTTCGCCGATGGTGGCCGCGAATACGTGATTGCATTGAACGAAGGGCTGCGCACGCCGGAGCCGTGGGTCAATGTCATCGCCAATCCGTGGTTCGGGTTCTTGGTATCCGAATCGGGCTCGGGCTTCACTTGGTCTCTCAATAGCCATGAAAATCAGCTGACACCGTGGTCCAACGATCACGTGTTCGACACGCCGGGAGAAGCGATCTACATCCGCGACGAAGGGAGCGGGGAGGTTTGGACTCCCACCGCACTGCCGATCCGAGATGAAAGCGCAAGCTATCAGGCGCGTCATGGACAGGGCTACAGCCGTTTCCTGCACGGCTCGCGCGGCATCGCGCTGGAGCTTCTGCAGTTTGTGCCGGTGGAAGACCCCATCAAAATCTCGCGGCTGACCCTGCGCAACGATTCGGACCGTGTGCGCCGCCTTTCTGTAACCGCTTACGTCGAATGGGTGCTGGGTACCTCGCACAGCGCCACGGCGCCCTTCATCATCACGGAGGTGGAACCCCAGTCGAAAGCCATCCTCGCGCGCAGTGCCTGGAACGGTGAGTTCGGCGGGCGCATCGCTTTCGCCGATCTGCGCGGTCAGCAAACTTCCTGCACCGGCGATCGCACGGAATTTCTCGGTCGCAACGGCCGGCCGGAGTATCCTGCGTCGCTGGAACGAGGTACTCCACTGTCGGGCAAAGTGGGTCCGGCCCTGGACCCGTGCGCCGCGCTGCAGACCACGATCGAGTTGCGCCCGGGCGCGCGCGCAGAAGTCGTATTTTTTCTGGGCCAGACGGAAAACAAAGAACGGGCCCGAGACCTGCTGCTGCGCTACCGCACGGCGGATCTGGACAAAGTTCTGGGCGACGTCACGCGGCGCTGGGAGGAACTATTAAGCACGGTGAAAGTTACTACGCCCGATCCCAGCATGGATGTGTTGCTGAATCGCTGGCTCTTGTATCAAACGCTTTCTTGCCGCGTCTGGGCGCGCGCGGGCTTTTACCAGGTCAGCGGAGCGTATGGATTCCGCGACCAGTTGCAAGACGTGATGGCTCTGAATATCGCGAAACGCGGCGTGGCTCGCGAACAATTGCTGCGCGCGGCCGCTCACCAATTTCCCGAAGGAGACGTCCAGCACTGGTGGCACCCGCCTTCCGGCCGCGGCATTCGCACGCGCATGTCCGATGATCTGCTGTGGCTGCCCTATAGCGTCGTCCAGTTCATCGAGACGACCGGCGACATGACAGTCCTAGAAGAAATCGTCCCGTTTATCGAGAGCGAGCTTCTGGCGGAAGGGCAAAAAGAATCGTATTTCCAACCGCGCGTTTCGGAAACTCGCGCTACTGTTTTCGAGCACTGCGCGCGCGCCATAGACCGCAGCCTAGGCGTCGGCAGTCACGGCCTGCCGCTCATGGGCACGGGTGATTGGAACGACGGCATGAACCGCGTGGGACAGGACGGCAAGGGCGAAAGCGTCTGGCTCGGCTGGTTCCTGCACACCGTCCTACAGGAGTTTGCAAAGCTCGCGGATGGTCGCGGCGAACATCAGCGAGCTGAAACGTGGCGCCTTCACGTCAGCAGCCTCAAGGCTGCGTTAGAACACGATGGCTGGGACGGCGAGTGGTACCGCCGCGCGTATTTCGACGATGGCACGCCGCTGGGCTCCGCGCAGAACACGGAATGCCGCATTGATGCGATTGCCCAGTCCTGGGCCGTTCTCAGTCACGCAGCAGAGCCCGGTCGCGCAGCGCGGGCCATGGCCGCGGCCGACCAGCAACTCGTTCGCCGCCCCGACGGCCTGATCCTGCTGCTCACCCCGGCTTTTGATCACCCGGATCATGATCCCGGCTACATCAAAGGCTATCTGCCAGGCATCCGCGAAAACGGTGGGCAATATAGTCACGCGGCAACCTGGACGCTGATGGCCTTTGCGGAGCTGGGAGACGGCGATAAAGCCGGAGAGCTATTCCGCATGATGAATCCCATCAACCGTGCCGATACGCGCGCCAACGTGCAGCGCTACAAGGTTGAGCCTTACGTTACGGCAGGCGACATTTACGGCGAAGCGCCGCACATTGGCCGCGGCGGTTGGACTTGGTACACAGGTTCGGCGGGCTGGCTCTATCGTGCCGGTATCGAATCAATTCTGGGTTTCCGAGTGCGCGGAACTTCGCTCTGGATCGACCCGTGCATTCCGCGCAATTGGCCGGGATACAGCATGGAGTTCCGCTATCACTCGTCCACTTACAAAATCACTGTCGAGAATCCTTCCGGCGTGGCGCGCGGCGTGGCGCTTACCGAGCTTGACGGGAAACTTCTGGCGGGCTCGACCCCGATTCACCTGATGGACGACGGCGCGGTGCATCAGGTGCGCATCGTACTAGGCTGAGCATAGAACCCGAACCATAGCCTCCCCCTTGGGGGAGCCCACATTCGTCGAAACAGTCATTGGTTTGGTAACTTCCGCAGTTTCATTCGATTGCTGGTTCGTCTACCATTAATTGTGCCGACTACGAACAGATTGAGGCCAAGGAACCTATCGCGCCGTGAGTTGCTGCGAGATTTCGCGGCGTTTTCCGCCTGCGGGATACCGCTCGCCGGAGGCCTTTCGCTGCAACATTCCGTAGCCAGCCGCCAGGCTACCCAGGTCGCCCCTCTCGCATCGCAGCTCCCGCCCCCTACATACCTGTCTCCCAGAGACGATTCCTTTCTCGAGGAACTTGAAAAAGCGATTTTTCAGTTTTTCTGGGACCAAACAAATCCCACCACGGGAATGGTGAAGGACCGCTGCAATGTGCGTTCCTCCGATAGCGGCGTAGTGGGCAGTATCGCGGCCACGGGATTCGGCTTGACCGCTTTGTGCATCGGTGAAAAGCGCGGCTATGTCTCGTTCACTCTTGCTCGGGAACGCGTGATCAATACCTTGCGGTTTCTTTGGAAAAAGCTGCCCACCGAGCGCGGATTTTTCTACCACTGGGCCAATATCAATACCGGCGAACGGCTCTGGCAATCCGAATTCTCTTCGATTGACACAGCCATATTGCTCTGCGGCATTCTCACCTGTCGCCAGCACTTTGAGCACTCCGAGATCAGCGATCTCGCGCATCAGATTTTCAATCGTGTGGATTGGAACTGGTTGTCGGAAGATACGCGCATCCTTCCGCACGGCTGGAGCCCCGAAACCGGATTCCTGCAATATCGCTGGGACAGCTACAGCGAAATGATGATGATGTATCTACTGGGCCTGGGCTCGACCTCCCACGCGCTGGCTCCCGCCACCTGGGACGCCTGGAAGCGCACCATTTTCGAATTCGACGGGATCAAGTTCATCGGCTCCTACGCCCCGTTGTTCGTCCATCAATATTCGCAAGCTTGGTTTGATTTTCGCGGCAAGCGCGACCTCTATGCGGACTATTTCCAGAATTCGATTCTCGCGACAGACGTGCACCGGCGATTTTGTTTGAGTCTGGCGAACAAGTTCCCCGATTACAGCAATGACCTTTGGGGCATCACCGCTTCGGATTCCATCAATGGATATCGCGTCTGGGGCGGCCCGCCGGAAACCGGCCCGATTGATGGCACAATCGTCCCGTGTGCAGCGGCGGGCTCGTTGCCATTCTTGCCGGGTCCAGCGATGCGCGTGCTGCGCACCATTGACAATCGTTACGGCGCCGGCACGTGGAGTCGCTACGGATTCGTGGACGCGTTCAATCCCCTGACCAATTGGTACGACAGCGACGTGGTCGGTATCGATTCCGGAATTACCATGGTGATGGCGGAAAACGCGCGCACCGGATTTGTCTGGGACACCTTCATGAAGAACCCGGAAGCACAGAGAGGTATGGAACGCGCGGGATTCAAATCCTATCAGCCGCTCGCGCCACAGGAACTGGTTGGGATGCACCTGCGCTCGACGTCGTAAGTAACTGGGGAAGGGAAACCGGACGATTAGCCGCAGTCACCAATTCGACCGCGGATTGCTCCCGATAGCGATTAAGACAGCTAAGAGTTAGCGGTAATTCGCGGCCTGCAGCTCAAACATCTCTGCATAGTGCCCGCCCACTTTGAGCAGCTGATCGTGCTGGCCCTGCTCGGCAATCTCTCCGTCCTTCAGTACCAGAATGCGGTTGGACATCTTGACGGTGGAGAAGCGGTGCGAAATCAGCAGCGACATCTTGCCTTCTGTCAATTCCGAAAAGCGCTGAAACACTTCGTGCTCGGAACGCGCATCGAGCGCCGCCGTAGGTTCGTCGAGAATCAGCAGCTGCGCATCACGCAGATAGGCGCGCGCGATCGCGATCTTCTGCCATTCGCCGCCCGAAAGATCCACGGCTCCTTCAAAACGCGAGCCCAGCACCTGATCAAATCCTTTGGGCAGCCGGCGAATGGCCTGCTCCGCAAGGCTCTTATTGGCAGCCGCACGGATCCGGAATGGATTATTGCGTTCCTCGATGCGGCCCACCGCGATGTTGGCCGAAGCCGTCATCTCATAGCGCATAAAATCCTGAAAGATCACGCCGATTTCCTGCCACAGGCTCTCCAGGTCGTACTCGCGCAAGTCCTTGCCATCGAGAAGAATCTGTCCTTCGGTCGGATCGTACAAGCGCGTGAGCAATTTTACGATCGTCGTCTTGCCCTGGCCATTTTCACCGACGATGGCGATGCGCTCTGAAGGCGCGAGTTTGAAGCTGACGTTCTTCAAAATCATCCGCGAACTGCCCGGATAGGCGAACGATACATTCTTGAATTCAAACCCTTGCTGAATTTTCTTGGGAGCGGGCAGAGCGCCGGGCTTAGAGATAATCTTCGGCTTCACCGCGAAGAACTCCAGCAAGTCGGTCATGAACAATGCCTGGTTCGCGATTTCCGAAAACGTGGTGAAGACTGCCTGGATGTTGGAGCTGGCGCCGCCAATCGCGCCTGTAAGAAAAATCATCGTGGCGATGGAGATCAGGCCGATCACCGTGTGATAAATCACGAATGCGTAGGTTCCGTAGTAACCAGCCACGCCGACGATCGCCAGCAGCGCGCCAATATAGAGCCGATGCCGCGCCACGCCAATCGTCTGGTCGTGCAGCTCGGTCGCAACATCGGAATAGCGGCCCACCAGGAACGGAGCAAGGCCGAAGAGCTTCAACTCCTTCGCGCCCTCTTTGGTGCCGCCCAGCAACCGCAAATAATCGAGTTCACGCCGTGCGGGGGTCTGCTGGAAGCTCAACGAATATCCCAGGAACGCGAAATGCGTTTCGCCCAGAAACGCCGGCACCACGCACGCCACCAGCGCGATCAATAGCCATGGCGAGTAAACGAAAATCCCCGCCGCCAAGCTCACGGTCGTGACGGTTTCTTGAATCAGCCGTCCGGAAATTTTGATCATCTGCACGCGGTCGGTACTCTGCACACGCGCGCGTTCCAGCTTGTCGTAGAAGACCGGATCCTCGTAGGACATCAAATCCAGGTTCGCAGCGTGCTTCATCAACCGCACGCTGATGTGCTTCATGAACCGTTCGGCCAGCGTGGTGTCACAGAAATCGATCACGCGCATCAGCACCGCCGCGATTCCGGCCAGCGCGAATTCCAGAGTCACCAGCCCCCAGAAATAATGTGGGAGCGGCGTGTGATCGGCGCGCAATGCATAAATCGCGGCAAGGATCATCCGGCCGACCGCCAACATGGAAAGTGGAATCAGCGCAGCCACCACGCGTGAAGTCAGGTTCGCGACGGCAACGCCAGGCGCGGCATCCCAAACGTATTTCATTACGGGGGGAATGTTCCTCAGCGCGCGCAGGCGCTCTGCCCATCTAGGGCTAGGTATATCCTCGGCGGGGTTGGCGTCTTTGCCGGCTGGGTTGCCAACTAGAGCTCTTGTGCTCACGACTGGGTCTCCGTTCTAGAATGCTGCGGTCTCGCCTTGTCATGTTGCTTATCGGCGAGACTCGATTATGCAAGAGTGCACGTCTGCTGCCAATACTGATTTCCCTGTAACTTGCTAAGAAGTAAAGACCTACAGAAATGGCCGTAATCTTGCTACACGATTTTTTTTCGTGGTTCCGGAAAGTTCTACTCGAAATAGTACTCGGCCACATACGAGATATTTCCCGGCGCCCCGGACTCGCTGCAAGAATCGATTGCCCCAGAACAGCACAGCCCTCGTACAAGAATACCTGAAAAACCTGATCAGCGCGGCGCCGCCGAAGAGCGTATGGTAAAGATGTGGCTACCTTCGTGAGCGAAGAGCTCCGCGCAAAGGCCCCATCAAAATGGGCGAAGCTGCAGAATTTCGCGCACAACCTCAAGACGAAAGCCAAACGCACGGTCTGGAGATCCAAGGATGGCTGGCGCCAACTCACCGCCGGCATGGAGGCTGCGGACCTCTGGGTGCAATTCAAAGCCGAAGCCCACGCGAGTTCGCGCTTGTACAAGCAGGACGTTGACTGGCGCGCCGTGGATTCGCAAAAAGCCTGGAAGCAGCCATTCAAGATTGTGGCGGCGCTGTTTGCCGGAATCTTGAAAAAGCTCTCGCCCGCCCGGCGGGTGCTGTTGGTATTCAGCCTGATTCTGGCTTGCCTCTCGGTCATAGGTGTTCAGTTCCTCCTCATCACCAAGCAAGTGGAATTTCTCCTGGCGTTTGTCGGTCTGCTCGTCCTCTTGGTCATGGTTCTGGGCGATCACGTGGCGATGAAGCGCGACATCGAAATTGCGCGAGAAATCCAGCGCTGGCTGGTGCCGCGCGTTCCACCCGAAGTTCCGGGAATTGATATGGCTTTTGCCACGCGCCCCGCCAACACCGTGGCCGGAGACTACTACGACGCATTTCGTCGCGCCGCTGATGGTCCGCTGCTGATCGCCGTCGCAGACGTTTCCGGCAAGAGCGTGCCTGCGGCGATGCTCATGGCGAACTTTCAGGCCAGTCTTCGCGCGCTTGCCGGTGCTCCAGGGTCGCTCTCGCAGCTCGTCACCGACTTGAATCGGCTGGCCTGCGGCAACAATCTGAACGGCCGCCGCTTCACCACCGCGTTCCTGGCGGAATTGAACCCTGCGACGGGCGAGCTCAGCTATCTTTCTGCCGGCCACAACCCCCCAATGCTCGTGCGCCAAGACGGCAGCATCGAGCGGCTGAACTCTGACAGCATGCCGCTCGGAATCGAACTGACCGAGAAGTTTGTAGCGGGTAAGACAGTCCTCGAACTCAACGATCTTCTGGTGATTTACACCGATGGAGTCACCGAGGCGCAGAACGAAAGAGCCGAACAGTTTGGTGAAGCACGCCTGCTCGCGTTGCTGCAACCGAGAATAAAGGAACGAGCCGCGGTAACACTCTCGGGAATCATGAAACGTCTCGATGAGTTTGTGGGTGTTGCGCCGCAGTATGACGACATTACCTGCCTGGTCGTCAGCCGGAATTAGCAGAGCGTGACTAGCCGCGGCGGCCGCGGTTCAGGTCAGCAGCGCTCGATGATCGCCGCGATTCCCTGGCCGACTCCAATGCACATCGTACACAGCGCATATCGTCCTTTGATCGCCTGCAACTGATACATCGCCGTGGTCACCAGCCGCGCACCGCTGGCGCCCAACGGGTGTCCGATCGCGATCGCTCCGCCGTTGGGGTTCACGTGGGACGCGTCGTCGGGCAATCCCAGTTCTCTTGTTACCGCCAGAGCCTGTGCGGCGAACGCTTCATTCAGTTCGATCACGTCCAGCTGTGAAATTTTCAGCCCGGTTTTTTCCAACAGTTTTTTCGTCGCCGGCGCTGGCCCGATTCCCATGATCCGCGGAGCCACTCCAGCGGTTGCCGCCGCGAGCATACGCGCGCGTGGCGTCAAGCGATGCTTCGTAACGGCCGTTTGCGACGCCAGCAGCAGCGCACAAGCGCCGTCGTTCACACCGGATGCATTTCCGGCGGTCACGGTTCCGTGCGGCTTGACGATCGGTTTCAGCTTCGCCAGCCCGTCCAGCGTCGTGTCCGGACGCGGATGCTCGTCCGTATCAAAAATCTTCGCATCGCCTTTTTTCTGCGGCACGGGCACCGCAACGATCTCCTGCGCGAAAAAGCCGGCGGCATTCGCGCGTGCCCAGCGCTGCTGCGTGCGATACGCAAAAGCATCCTGGTCGGCGCGGCCTACGTGAAATTCCTCCGCGACGTTCTCCGCGGTTTCCGGCATCGAATCCACTCCGTATTTCGCCTTCATCAGCGGATTGATAAAGCGCCAGCCAAGCGTGGTATCGAAAGTCTCCGCGTTGCGGCTGAAGGCGCTGTCCGCCTTGCCCGTCACAAACGGAGCGCGCGTCATGCTTTCTACTCCGCCGGCAATCATCAGATCGGTCTCTCCGGATTTAATCGCGCGCGCTGCGACGCCCACTGCGTCCAGGCTCGAGCCGCACAGCCGGTTCACCGTCGCGCCCGGCACTGCCTTGGGCAATCCCGCCAGCAGCAGCGCCATGCGCGCCACGTTGCGATTGTCTTCACCGGCCTGGTTCGCGCATCCGTAGATCACGTCATCGACCGCCGCCCAATCCACCGCGGAATTTCGCTCCTGCAGCGCGCGAATCGGAATCGCTGCAAGGTCGTCGGTGCGAATCGTCGCCAGCGCACCGCCGTAGCGGCCAAAAGGCGTGCGTACTGCATCACAAATGAAAACTTCGTTCACAAATTTTCTCCAATCGGCTCGATGAAGAAGCCGCCAATCTCGATTCGTCGTCGGCGCGAACCCCACACGGTGCCATGGCGCGTGAGCACAAACTCGCGAGCGCGATTATCGGCTGGCGCACGATATTTCCTTCCCTAGTATATCCGACCATACGCCACGTTCTACGGTCCTGGGTGCTTCACAGGAAATATAAACTTCGTGTAAGCTATCGCCATGAGCGAAAAAATCCGCAAGAGCGACGCCGAATGGCGCGCACAGCTAGACGAGAATCAATACCATGTCACGCGCAAGCAGGGAACTGAGCCGCCTTTCACGGGCGCATACGAAAACGAGGAAGCCGAAGGGACCTACGTATGCGTTTGCTGCGGCCAGCCGCTGTTTTCATCCGACGCGAAATTTCATTCCGGCTCAGGCTGGCCCAGCTATTACCAACCGGTCGCGGCCGATCATGTGGAACTAAAACGCGATATCAGCCACGGCATGGTCCGTACCGAAGCCATCTGCAGCCGCTGCGATGCGCATCTGGGTCACGTCTTCGACGACGGCCCGGATCCAACCGGCCTGCGCTTCTGCATCAATTCCGCTTCGCTAAAGCTGGAGGAAAAAAAGAAAGACGAGAAGTAAGCGTTCGACGCGCTGCGATGACAGATCTTTGCGCCGCGTCGACACGCAGCCTAGTGGTTGAAGTAAATAACCTCAGGATGCCCGTTGCCAGGATTCGAATCGGTGGAGATCCCGCGGAAACTACTCGGCGAGGCGATGTAGAAAACCATCCCCGCCGGTAATCCGATCGTGGAACCAATCTGCATCGTCCCGCGCCCGTTGGCTGCCACCACGTAATTCGGGATGACCACCGACTGATCCGTGTGCGGTGTCCCGTCGTTATCCGCTTCGTCCAGGATTCCCGTCATGGTCCCGTTGCCGGTAAGCGAATCCAGCTGTCCAGTGATATTCAGAGCCGCCGGATCCAGCGTGGTTTCGGCGCTGAGCGTGTAACCGCCCAGTATCGAGCTGCTCGCAAACGGCGCAGTGGAAGTTTGCGCATCAAGCAGGCCGTAACTGACCGCGGGATCGGAACCGATCAATATTCCCTGATTCGGCCCGGTCAAATAAGCTGCGGCAAACCGCGCTCCCAATCCCGTAAACGCGATCCGCCCATTCGTGCTGGGGTCTGGGGTATAGGTTCCAGCGGCCGCGTTGTTCGCAGTGACCGCGCCTCCATCATTTTGGTCGTAGGTGACATTCGCTTCGTTGCTTCCGCCCGGGGTAGTCACGCCGGTAAGAAGGCCGGCAAGAACGCTGGCGTTCGAGCCGTCCAAGCCGCTGCCGGTTACCACGCTCGTTCCGTGCAATGCCGTCGCATCGAATGCCGTGGAGGGCTGTTGCAGGAACATCTCGCCCGCCAGACGCGGGTGCGTCGCGTCGGTAGGATCCACGGCGATCAAGAAAAGATCAGATGGTGATACGAAGTAGAAAGTGTATGACGGGGGCGGGTTAACGGTAGTCGACCCCGGAATCTGGTAGGTCAAAACCAAAATACCCTTGCTGTTGCTCGAGCCCAGCGAAAAAGTTGCCGTAAACTGGACTGCTGAATTGTAAGTTCCGCCGTCGTTGACGTCGAACATTCCCGGAGTAAGCTGCGACAGGCCGTCCGCGTGCGCGACTCCCACGATCACTTCGGACTTTCCGGTGTTGTCCTGCCCGTCGAGCTCAAGTACATAATTTCCGCTGAAACTGGCGGCGGACGCCGCGCCTCCAACCACCGGCTTGATGATTCCCGATCCATGCGTCTGCGGCGTGCCGATCGGGTCGTTCTCGATCATGTGGAAGTTCCCGCCGGAATCCTCAGCCAGCAGATAATTCGTCGTGGACATCGCTCCCTTGCTGTTCGTCGTGATCCACTGCATCGTGCCGCGCCCATCACTCCCCACACTGTAAGTGCCACTAAACGTGGAGCCGGTGAAGACTCCCAGCGTGCCGCCCGAACGGTTGCTGTCCGCCTCGCCGGCAATAATCGTGCCGGTTCCGTTGGCGTTGAAGTTACCCGCCATCTCCACGTTTCCGCCCGAATCGAAGCCGTGAAAAAGAAAGCTGTAAGCGCCGCTGAACAGCGAATTGGTAATCGCGGTTCCGGGGTTGATTACAATGCTCAGGGATTGCGGCGTCGATGTCGTCGAATTGGAGTCTTCGACTCGCACCGCGAAGCTAGCGGGCGTCGGCGGAGTTGTGGCCAGAATTGGTACGCCGGAGATGATGCCCGTCGCCGGGTCCAGTTTCAGGCCGGAAGGAAGCTGGCCGTTGGTTATAGCCCACGTGTATGGCGGCACTCCACCGGTAGCCACCAGGCTGGCGTTATAGCCCACGGCAACGTCGCCGGAAGGCAGCGGTGGCGTCACCGCCTGCAGCGGCGACACAGTGATCACTGAGATCGTTACGCCGGCCGTCGAAGTGAACGTCTGCGGCGGTATGGCAGAATCGGTGACCGTCGGAAAAAATTTATAAACGCCGGGGGTCGTTGGCGTGCCGCTGATTAATCCGGACGAAGGCGTCAGCGTAAGTCCTGGAGGCAAAGTCCCCGCGGGCACGCTCCACGTCAAAGGCGGAACACCGCCCGCAGAAGCAATCGCGGAGCTATAAAATGTGCCGGTAATCCCGTTGGCCATCGCCGTCGAAGTGATGGAGAGCGGAGGCGGTGGATTAATCGTGATCGTGTAGATCGGCGAAGGCACGGTTAGCGGCGGCGTCCCAAAGTCGGTGGCGTTAATCGTAAACGCGGACGTTCCGAAACGGGTGGGAGTTCCGATGACGGTTCCAACGCTGTTGAGTTTAAGGCCCGCAGGCAGAGTGCCAGTCCCCACTGAATAGGTAATCGGAGCGACTCCGCCAGAAGTAACAATTGTTTGGTTGTAGGCAACGCCGTTGGCGCCGTTCGGCAGAGAGGTGGTCGTGAACGTCACCGGCAGAACGATCGTGATCGTTGACGTCGCGGTTACGCTGCCATTGGCCTTGGCAATGGCTTCCAGGCTTACGGATATGCCGGTGGTGAGGCCCGATGGGGCGGTGTAAGTCACGCCCGTAGCGGTGATGTTGGTCAGAGTGCCGCAACTCGTCCCGGCGCATCCGGAACCCGTAAGCGGCTGCCAGGTGACTCCCAGGTTCTTCGTATCATTGCCGAGCGTCGCGACAAAAAGCAGCGACTGCCCCTGGTCCATGCTGGCGGTTTTCGGCGTGACCGCCAGCGTGATCGAACCATTCCCGCCGCCGCAGCTCGATATGAACGTCAGGCATAGAAACGCAATCAAAGCGCACGCGAGCGACAGTAGGCCGCTCGAGCGCACGCCATCGTTGCTGCTTCGGTTTTTCCGCAGCGCCAAAAACCTCATCATTCGGGCATACACCTTCAATGTCGTCATAGCACCTTGGATTTCTTTTCGGATCCGCCCGGAACGGAGGGAGTTGCTCCCACGTCGAACCATTGGCTCATTAAACGAAACTAGTTGAATAACAAAACCGCCGCAGCGTGTCAACGCACATCTCCACCCGGCCGCCGGCTCGCTGCCGGCCTCAAAAGGCTGTACCACCTGCGATTTGATCTGCGATAATGCGCCCCATCGGTCAGCCATAAGGATGCAGACTGGGCGAACCTCGTTGCCCGGCCTCATCCGGCACAATCAGCGGCTGCGGCCGACCGCCCGTATGCGGCCTGAGGGTCGCAGAGTTCTAATAGCACGTAGTGCAGGGGACAGCGCGGTGATTCATTTTCTGAGAAAACGCGGCGCGGATCGCAGGAATCGCGCCGGGCCATCCACGTTGGGACCTCTGGAATCCCAAGTGATGGACATCCTCTGGGAGCGCGGCGACAGTAACGTGCGCGAAGTTGCCGGACGCTTAGCCCGTCCCTTGGCGTACACCACAGTAATGACCACGCTCGACCGCCTCTTCAAGAAAGGTCTGTTGCAGCGCCACAGAATCGACCGCGCATTTATCTACGCTCCGCGGTTGGCACGGCGGGACTGGGAGCGCCAAATCGCTCGCGAATTCGTGGCCGGTTTTTTGGCCGGGCCTCACAACTCCCGCCAGCTTCTGATCTCAGGTCTTCTGGACGCCGTCGGCCAGCATGACGCCGCACTCCTGGAGGAACTGGAAAAAAAGATCCAATCGAAGCGCAAAGAAATCTCCGGAGGACGGCGTTCGTGAATTCCGCTTATTTATTGCGCCTGGCGCTTTTGTGTTGCGCATCATTTTTGCTGATCTACGTGGCTGCTGCTACGTTCGTCGCGCTACTCGCCCCTGCGGCACTCCGCCTCGCAGCAGGGATGAATCCGCGAGCCGCCGCGCGTTTTCTCTATGCGATGCGCATGCTGCCGCTGATCGTCTCTGTCCTCGCCACCATCGCCCTATGCATCCCGAGCTATCTATGGCTGGAGCCGCAAGGCACGCCTGAGAAAATTGGATTCGCCTGCCTGTTCGCCGCGCTGCTCACCGCCACACTCTGGTGCGTTTCGCTCGCGCGGGCAGCCGCGTCAATCCTCCACTCCAGTAGATGGACGCGAGCCTTGCCCAAATCGCACCGGGCCATTCGCCTAGCCGGCAAATCGTGCCGCGTTTCATTGATCGAAGTGGAAGCTCCGCTCCTGGTATTAACCGGCCTGTTTCGCTCTCAAGTTGTGCTTTCGCGCGGCGTGCAACGCGCGCTATCTCCGGAACAATTGGACGCTGCGCTGCGCCATGAGGATGTGCACCGTACCGCGCGTGACAATTTCAAACGCCTGCTCGTGCTGCTGGCTCCCGCGACATGGCCGTTCTCCGGAGCGCTGCTCGCGCTGGAACGCGATTGGGCCAAACTCTCGGAATGGGCCGCGGATGATGAGGCGACGCATGGCGACGCACGCATGCGACTCGAGCTTGCTGGGGCCCTTGTCTCCGTCGCGCAGCTGGGCAACGCTCCTCGGCAGCTGCTGCTTTGTGCGTCACTGGTCGCCGATGACCGCGATCTAGCCGCGCGCGTCCTTCGCCTGATCGAAGGCAAAGCCACGTCGCCCTCGAAATCGCCTTGGTACGCGCATGGGTTGGCGATCTCTGCCGCGCTGCTTGCGGTTTGCGCCACCGCTGCAGTGATTCTGCGGCCTGCCACTCTCTACGCCGTGCATCAACTCCTCGAGCATCTGTTGCGCTAAATTTCGCCCACGCATTTCGCTCTCTGCCTGTTCCGCGAGCCTGCCACTCACCGGTAGCGTCGACTACGATCCGTAGTAGTAGATCCATTTCTCCGGTAACGTGACGCCGCTTCCGCCAAACCGACGAACAAGCTGGCGAATAGCAGGAGCGGATCGTGAAATCGTGGCGTGCGGCCGTGCTGATTTGTTCGGTGTTTATTTTCTGCGCGTTTTCTTGGGGGCAAGCTTTCCGCGGAAGCATAACCGGTCACGTCGAGGACGCCTCCGGCGCACGTATTCCTCGCGCCACGATCGTAGTCCATGCCCGTGCCTCCGCCCTGGAGCGCTCCGTAAGCAGCGACAATAATGGAGATTTTCGCGTGGATGATCTGCCGTCCGGCAGCTACCACGTGAGCGTAACCGCCCCCGGATTTGCCGAGGCAGGTTCGGATCTCGAAGTGGTCGTCAGCATGGTGCGGGAAATTACCGCCGCGCTGCAACCGGCCGCCATTCAGCAGAGCGTCAAAGTGCAAGCCCGTACCTCTTCGATCAGCACCGAGCAGATCGATCTTTCCAGTGCTGTTCACCAAGGCGCGGTCTCAGCCGAAGACTTGCAGACGATTCCGCTTGCGCATCGCAGCTTCGCCAACATCGCTTTCCTCGTCCCCGGCACCGAGCCGGTCGAACCTTCCGATCCCACCAAAGCACGCATCACCGCGGTTTCTTTCGGCGGCAGTTCGGGGCTGAATGTGGAACTATCTGTCGACGGCGGCGACAACTCCGACGACTACATCGGCGGCTTTCTGCAGAACTACTCGCCCGACGTCGTCCAGGAATTCGTGGTGCGCACTTCGCAGGAAGATGCGGACACCGGCCGCACTACCGGCGGCTCGGTGGTGCTCACCACCAAGCGCGGCACCGACGATTGGCATGGTGAAACCGCGATCTACGAAAGAGCCGCCGCTCTCAACGCTCGGCTTCCAATTGATAATCCTCCGCCGGAACCCAAACAGCCCTTCTCCCGCCAGAATTACATCGGCACGCTCGGCGGCCCCGTGGTCCAAGGCAAGATTTGGTTTTTCTCGTCGCTCGAGTATGTTCACGAAGACGCCAGCATTGCCTACAGTCCAGCCAGCATTTCGCAATTCGATGCTTTGGCGACGCTCGCCTCGGCCGGCCTGGTCCCGGAAGTAGATTCCATCGCCGTGCCCGAGAACGCTCCCGTGCCCTTTCACGATTACCTGGTGACCACGCGCTTCGATTGGACGCAATCCGCCCGCTCGCAATGGTTCCTGCGCGCCGCGCTGGATCGTTACACCACGACCAACGATCTCGTCCAGCAGGCGACGCTGCCCTCCACCGGCGCGACGTCACGTTCGAATTACATGAACCTGCTGCTCAGCCAACAATTCATGTTCAGCCCCACGTGGGTGGGCTCGTTCGTCGCCGAAGCCAGCGGACTGCACCACACCGAGACGCGCAACGGCGATCTCGGATACGCGCTCGCCTTTCCCTTCAGTTCTACGGACAGCTCCATCTCCGGCTTCGAAACTTTTGGCGACAATCAATTCGTCACGCCCATCACCAATTTTCCGGTTCTGCGCAATCAGGAAAAATACCAATTCCGTTATGACGTTACGCACACCGTGGGCAAACACTCCCCGCGCGTCGGAATTAACTTCATCCACGAACCGGTGATGAGCGGCGCGCTAGCCGGCAACGCCGAAACCCTCATCCAATTTCCGGAAAATCCCAGCTTCTACGCCGCGAGTCCGTCCCAGTTCTATGCTGATTTGACCTGCGCACCGCCAATTCCAATCGACATCAAATGCACCGCTACTCCGGGCGGCGACGGCAGCTTCGTGCAGAACGTGCAACGCCTGGGTCTCTACGCCGAGGATTCCTGGCGCGTCACACCGCGCCTCACCGTGAATTACGGACTGCGTTATGACACGACTTTCGGATTGTTCATTAGCTCCGGCCGCAGCCAGCTGGAGAATCCCGCCTATCTGACATTGAAGGCCCTGGACCTCCCGCTGGTCGCGAGCGCTCCACAAGATTATCGCCACGCCTTCGCGCCCCGTCTCGGCGTCGCATATTCTCCGGGTCCATCCGGGACCACCGTCTTTCGCGCGGGTTTCGGCCTCTATTACAACGACCTCGCGCAGAACGGCTGGGTCACCGCCTTCCAGGCAGTGAACGCGCCTCCCGGCCCCTGCGTCGTGCCGACGGACTCAGGCTGCCTCCCGCCCGGTTCCGCAGGCGCTCTGATTGACCCCCGCTACAGGACGCCCTACGCCATCCACACCACGGCAGGCGTCGAACACGCATTCAACGCCCAATGGCTCGTTAGCGCCGATTACACGCACGAGCAGGGCAATCACGGCTATCGCCGCTACGATTACACCTCTACCGTAAATCTTCCGGCGGACGCGCCAAACATCGCGCTCTTCAAGAGCGACAATCGCTCGAGCTACAACGGCCTCTCGCTGCATCTGCAGGGCAACGTCTCGCGCCATTTCAATCTGATTGCGAACTACACGCTTTCCAAGGCGCAAACCTGGGGCTGCGTGCTCGGCGAATTGTTCGACTACGTCAACGGTGTCTGCAATCCGCTCGATCCCTTCGCCAAGGGTGATTACGGCCCTTCCGGCGAAGATGTGCGCGACCGTTTCGTTCTGGCCGGAGTGTTTTATCTTCCCGCCGGGTTCCAAGTTTCTCTCCTCGGCCAAGTCGAATCGGCCCGCCCCTTCACCATCACCAATACCGACGGCACCGACCGCATCACAGTGAACGGCGTCAAAACTTCTCTCGATGAATTCCGCGGAACTCCCTACATCCAGTGGGATTTCCGCGTCAGCCGTCCCTTCACGTTCCACGAGCGCTTTACGGCCACCCCGTTCATCGAATTCTTCAACATTTTCAATCGCAATAATCCCGGCGCGAATTACGTCACCAACGTCGGCGCGTTCCCCGTGCCTGTGAACGACACCTCCAACATCACCGGCATCTGCGCGAACCCGCCCACGTGCTCAACCTTCACGCCCATTACGAGCCTCAAGCAGTTGAGCTTCCCCGCAGGCGCGCTCGGCGATTTTTTCGGTCCCGGCACTACGGTGGGCGGCGCCTTCGCCGCGCAAATTGGCGGACGCTTTACGTTCTAGCATTCGCAGAGCAGTGCAAACGAACCTCAAGCGTGTCGCTGCGAGTCGGAACGAACTGAACCGCGACGCAATTCCTCGCCGCGCTATTTCATGATGCTGTGTTCGGTGTGCCCGCGATACAGATTGGCGGTGGGGTAGTGCGCTTGGATTACGTCAAACACATACTCAGATGGGACCATCTGCCCCAGATCAACGTCGGGAATCGCTCCTGCAATAATTCCGATCAGCATCACGCGATGTGCCAGGGAAGGCACCGGCGGCAACAGGTACACCGGCGACCCGCTATTGCCGCCCACAAAATTTCCAGCCAGCAGCCAAACGTCCCGCGGCAGCGCCTTGTCTGCCTGCGTGCACTTCATATTGATAGCCTCTTCTGGAATATTGGAGATCCGCCCGAACTTGAAGGCGGGATAGTTGCGTTGCGCATCCAGCAGTGCCGGCACCAGCCCGGCCGTGACGATTTGGTCGCCAATCCCAATTTTGTAGTTTGCGGTTTCGGCTTTGGTAGCGAAATCCGCGACAGGAATGAGGCGAACGTCGTTCCGCAGTAGCTGTTCCACGTGCGTGCTCGAAACCGGAATCACCGCGACGTCCACGCGGTCGTTCGGGCTCGCCCACCACACGTTTTTTCCCTGGTTCACCAGACCCAGCGGCACGTCGTCGGTTCCGTCCTCCTTCTGCCCCACCTTGAAGTTCTTCACATTCACGCGCGCGTAGATTTCCTGTGGATTCGTCCACGAGCAGCCTTCCCACTGCGGATCCACGATGTGCCGCGCCGTCACAATCGCCACAAAGCTCCGCTTCGGATCCTCCTGCGACGGAATATCCACCAGGAACCCGGTGCCAACTTCAAAATCCTTCCCCTTCGGATAGTAGAGGAACACGATGCTCTTTTTGACGATGCCCACATTGAATGGCATCGAAGAACCGCGCAAGCGCAGAACCGGTGCGACCAGCACCGCAGCAAGAAGCACGACGACAAAAACCACAAGAATTCGTTTCACGGTGCAGACTCCTGGTTCGCTTTGCCGCGCATCATACTGAGAAATCGCCCGGCGCACCAGATTGGCGGACGCGGCAGCGCTGCTCGTATGCAGGAGCGGTCCCAGAACGTGACGGCTCGTTCGCGACGCCGCAGAATCACTCCCGACCAAGCTCTGGCAGTGGTTCAGTTTTCGATTAAGTACCATGCACGCCGTGTCCAATCGGCAAATGGGGTTTTCGAGGGTTTCGAGGCGAGCGTCTTTCAAGAAGTCGTCGCCCAGCATGAGCGCTTTGTGTCATTGGGCGACTCACTCGGCCGCTAACCGAATCCAGGGGCCCCCGGCTGTCGCGCAATTGGAAACCGACCCGCCGCGGCAATCAATATCCCCTTGACAACAAAACGCGTTGGAACTATGTACAATGGTTCGTGACCGCCTGTGCAAGATTTTCCACCAAAGGCCCATTGTCCGCGCGTGACGCGAAACACGGAGGAAGCAATGATACTTTCGCGCAAGTATGAGCGTGCGCGTGATGTCTTTTTTGGACTCCAAGGATCGTTCGGCAAGGAGCTAGGTGCGTACCTCGAACCTGTCAATCTCGCGACCATCGCCTGCTTGGCGTTCACTTACTTCATCGTCGGGAAGGTCGCCCAACGGCCGACCGCGCCGAATCATTCGGTCACCGCGATTTGGCTTCCAGCAGGGATCGCCGTGGCGGCTTTTCTCTTACGAGGCAAGCGAGTTTGGCCTGGCGTATTTGCTGGAGCGTTTCTGCTGAGCGTCAAGATCACGGGGTCCATCTCGATTTCACTGGGTCTTGCTCTTGGCAACATGCTCGAAGCGCTCTTCGCGGTTTATCTCGTCAACAAATATGCGAACGGCATTAACGCCTTCTTTAAAGCGCGGGATGTGCTGCGTTTTATCTTATTCGCGGCGATGCTCGCCCCGGCGCTGTGCGCCACAGTCGGAGCGAGCCTGTTGTGCCTGGGCGGTTTTGCCCGGTCGGCCAATTTCCCGTCGATCTGGTTCGTTTGGTGGGTTGGGGACATGCTGGGCGTACTTTTCCTGACCCCGTTTCTCGTGCTTTTGTTGGGCCACAAGCATCGTTTCTTCGGTCTAGCCGAACCGCTTGAGATTACGGCTCTAATTGCGGGCCTAAGTGTTATGTGCGTGCTGAATTTCGGCCAGCGGCCATTGCCCTGGCTCCCAGGAAACGGCCTGCTGTTTCTTTGCGCTCCCTTTTTGGTTTGGTCGGCCCTGCGCTTTTGCCCGCTTGAAGCGGCGGGGGCAACACTCGTCATGGGCGGATTTACGGTCTGGGGTTCTGTGCACGGATTGGGGCCGTTTGGAAACGCAACGGGCCTGCCGCTCTTCGTCGGTGGCTTTATGGCTGTGGGTACGGCGATGACCATGACGATCGCGGCGGCGAACGCAGAACAGAAAAGCGCAACAAAAGATGTGCTCGGGATGTACTGCGTTCTGAAAGATGTGAAGGAGAGCGAAATTCGCGTCCTGCAAGATACCGTTGAGGCTCTTCGGGTCGAGCTAGCCAAGAACAGAGCACGTCGAGCGAGCCCCTCCTCGCAGGAGGGCACTCCCTGACCTGTTATAGTGGGTCAGCTATCCTCGCGAACGAAACTCGCGTTATCGTCAATGCCGAAGTCGATGCCCACGACTTCAGCTCTCCCACTACGGTTGACGGCACGTACCGCAACAGGAAGGTGTCAGACATGATCATTGGTGACAGGCTGCGTACTCTCAGAGAAACGAAGAATCTATCGCAGGGCGACATCGAGCAACGCAGCGGTTTGCTGCGCTGCTACATCTCCCGCGTCGAGAACGGACATACCGTTCCGTCCGTCGAAACGCTGGAAAAGATGGCGCGCGCGCTGGAAGTTCCTCTCCATCAAATCTTCTATGATGGCGAGGAGCCTCTCAAGCTTCCCGATTTCCCCGCGCGCAAGAAGGGGGACCAAGTCCCTTGGGGCACTACCGGCAAGGATGCCCGGATCCTGCGAAACCTTCGCAGGCTTCTGAAACGCGTCAGCGCGAGTGACTTGAAGCTATTGGTGTTCATCGCTCAGAAAATGGCACAACAGACTGCGCTCCGCGCGAAAACCCAGTGAGTTAAATCCAATAGTTGAGCGTGCAACTAGCCTCATGGGGGCGCGGACCAACGGGAGTGGCGTCGCTCCGGGTAGGTGCAATCCGGGGGGACGCGCTACCTGATGAGTTCTTGCGCAACATCCGCATCGCTGAGCGGAGTCTGGGATGTGGCGGCTCCGCGGCGCGGGCTCAAAATAACCCACTGCGATTCTTCCACCCGATTTTCAATTTGCCGCATTTTTTAGTATAAACACTTGTTTGGAAGTGTCCGGCAGCTTTGCCGGGTTGATCTCAGCGGGAGGAATGCATTGATAGAAGTTCAGGATTTGACGAAAGCCTACGGCGCCGTCACAGCCGTGGATCACGTTTCTTTCACAGTGAATAAAGGCGAAATTCTGGGTTTCCTCGGACCGAACGGCGCGGGCAAGACCACCACCATGCGTATCCTCACCGGCTACATGCCCGCGACCTCCGGCACCGCGAAGATCGCCGGCTTCGACGTCTTTGGCGATTCCATGGAAGTTCGCCGCCACATCGGCTACCTACCCGAAACTCCGCCCGTCTATCCGGATATGGCCGTCGAAGACTATTTGGACTTTGTCGCGCGCATCAAGAATGTTCCCTCCGACAAGCGCGCCGCTCGCGTCACCGAAGCGATGCGCAAAACCAATCTGGAAGATCGCCGCGCGCAGTTGATCAAGCGCCTCTCGCGCGGCTACAAGCAGCGCGTAGGCATCGCGCAAGCCTTGGTGCACGATCCCGACGTGATCATCCTCGACGAGCCGACGGTCGGCCTCGATCCCAAGCAAATCATCGAAGTGCGCAACCTGATCAAAGGTCTCGCCGGCGATCACACCATCATTCTCTCGACCCATATTCTCCCGGAAGTCAGCATGACTTGCGACCGCGTCGTTATCATCAACAAAGGCAAAATCGCCGCCGTGGACACGCCGCAAAACCTGACCTCGCAGCTCAAAGGCGGCCAGAAAATCCGCGTCGAAGTGCAAGCGCCCGAAAAAGCTCTGCGCGACGCGCTCATGCAGGTTTCGGGCACCACCCGCGTGGACTCCGAACAAGTTCCCGCCGATGGCCATCTCGTCGCGATCGTCGAAACCGCGCAGGGCGCCGACATTCGCAGCGCCATCGCCGCAAAAATCGTGCAGAATGGCTGGCCGCTCTTTGAATTGCGCGGCGTCAGCCTGAGCCTGGAAGAAATCTTCCTGGAATTGACCACCGACGACGCTGCGCACGCGCAGGCATCCTCCAATTGACCGCAGTGCGCCACATTTACCAAGGAGTCTGAAAACGATGCGCAATCTCTACGCCATTTATCGCAAGGAAATGCGGCATTATTTCGTTTCGCCGGTCGCCTACGTCTGCAGCGGCTTGTTCCTGCTCATCAGCGCGTTTTTCTTCAATTTCTTCCTGTCCGCGGTAATCCAGCAGTCCTTCCAAATGGAAATGCAGAGCATGCAATTCGGCATGCCGCAGCAATTTGACGTGCCGGGCCAGGTAATGCGCGCTTTTCTGGGCCTGCTCTCCACGCTGATTCTTTTCATCACGCCGTTCCTCACCATGGGCGTCTTCGCCGAGGAGCGCAAACGCGGCACCATGGAATTGCTGATGACTTCGCCAATCAGTGAAATTCAGGTCGTCCTCGGGAAGTTCCTCGCGTCCTTGTCACTCTTCGCGGTCATGCTTCTGCCGACTGCCAGTTACGTGGTTTACATGTATCTGCACAGCGATCCGATTCCGCCCTGGCGCATGCTGCTCGCAGGCTACGCCGGAATTTTGCTGCTCGGCGGCTCGCTGCTCGCACTGGGCATTTTCATCTCTTCGCTCACCGAAAATCAGCTGATCGCTGCGGTGCTCACGTTCGTGGCTTTCCTTTTTCTCTGGGTTCTAGATCTTGGCCACACATCCGAAGGCGGCCTGGGTTCCGTGCTGCAATATCTTTCCGCCAGCCGCCATTACGACGATTTCGCCCGCGGCATCATAGACACCTCCGGGCTGATCTATTACTTCAGCTTTATGGTCCTTTTCGTTTTCTTAACTGTGCGCTCGATTGATTCGATGCGCTGGCGCCGCGCCTAATTCCATCCCGCGCGGCTCGCAATTCATGGAGGAACTCGCAGTATGAAATGGGATCGAGAAGAGATAGCCAGTTTCATAGGCACGATCGGCGTGGCGATGCTCGTCGCCAGCGGCGTGCGGTATTCCATTCAAGGCGAATTGCTCACCACGAGCAAAGTGCTCCTGATCGGCGGCGGAGTTTTCGTGCTAGCCGCCGTCGTCCTCGGCTTCCGCGGCATCGTGCGAACATTCTCCGGCCGCACCGCACAGCAGAGCACCAACACCACCATCCTCACGCTCGCCGTCATCGCCATTTTGGTAGTCATCAACTTCGTCGGCTTCCGCCATCACAAGACTCTCGATCTGACGACCGAAAAGCTCTACACCCTCTCCGACCAGACTCGCAACATCGTTAGCGGCCTGAAACAGGACCTCACCGTCGCGCGCTTTGACAAGACTCCCAACAACGCATTCGACGACCTGATGACCGAGTACAAGGCCCTCAGCCCGCACTTCAAGTATCAATTCGTGGACCCGAATCAGAAACCGGAAGTGGCGCAGGAGTTCGGCGCGACGCACATGGGAGATGTCGTCGTCGCCTACGGTATCCGCAAAGACCATCTGGATGCCGGCGCGCACGGCGGCCAGCTCGGCGAAGAGGACGTCACCGGCGCGATCGTGAAACTCACCAGCGATAAGGCGAAGGAAGTCTGCTTCGTCACCGGCCATGGCGAAAAGTCTCTCACCGACGGCTCGCAGGACGGTTACACCCAGGTGGATGCCGGCCTCAAGAAGGAAAATTACACCACCAAAACAATCAATCTGATTGCTGAGAACGGCGTACCCTCCGACTGCAGCGTCGTGGTGATCGCCGGACCGAAACAATCCTACTACCCACAAGAAACCGCGATGGTTGGCAAGTTTCTCGACGCCGGTGGCGACGCGCTCGTTATGGTGGATCCGGCGACCGATGCAAAACTCGACGACCTTTTCCAGGCCTGGAATGTGGATGTGGGGAGCAACGTGGTGGTGGATGCTAGCGGGATGGGCCAAATCTTCGGCGGCGGTCCAATTATTCCGGTCGTAAGTGATTTTGGTTCCAGTCCCATCACCAAGGGATTTCAGGGCTCGATGGCATTCTTTCCCTTTGCTCGCACTGCCTCGATCGCTGACAAGAGCAAGTCAATTCCGCAGACGATCGAGCTGCTGAAGACCTCCGAACGCAGCTTTACGATCCCCAAGCTGGAGCCGGGCCAGAAGAAAATATCCTTTGACTCCAAGACGGACAAGATTGGTCCGCTTTCTCTGGGAGTCGCAGCGAATCGCAAAGTGGGCGACAAAGACGCGCGCCTGGTGGTCATCGGCAACTCGCAATTCGCGGCCAATCCCTCGGTGAGTCACGAAAGGAACGGCGATCTTTTCTTCAACACCATTGACTGGTTGACGCAGGATGAAAACCTGATCTCCATCCGTCCCAAGAGCGCGACGAACCGCCGCGTCACCCTCTCCGAAGCCCAATCTGCCGCGCTGCACTGGGTGAATCTGGTCTTTCTTCCGGGACTGGTGATCTTCTCCGGCGTCTATATCTGGTGGAAACGTCGCTAGTGCCGACCCAAAGGAATTGATAAACATTTCCGAACGCCATGATAAAGAAATCCACACTGATTGTCCTGCTCGCCGCGATCATCGTAGGCGCGGCTGCCTATTATTTCGATTGGAAGCGCGGCCAAAAAGAAGCCGCGAACTCGTCTGCGGACAACACCAAGCCCGCATTCACGCTCCAGGCCGATGATATCGCGTCGCTGAATATCTCCTTTCCGGCCGACCCGAAAGCACAACCAATCCACTTTGAAAAACAAAATGGCGTGTGGCAAATTACCCAGCCGCTGCAGACAAGCGCCGATGACGCCTCGCTCCAGGGAATTCTGCAGCAGCTCGGGTCGGCCCGCGTCGCGCAGACCGAGCCCGGCACGCCGGATCGCTTGAAAGTATTCGGGCTGGAAACTCCAGACGTCACGCTCGATTTTCAACTGAAGAACGGCGCCAAGCATTCGCTACGCTTGGGCAAGAAAGATTTCACGGGGGTTTCCGTCTACGCGATCGTGGACCGCGCGAAGGACGTAGCTTTACTCCCCGAATCCTTGCTGGCCAGCGCGGACAAGCCTCTGCAGGAATTGCGCGATCATTCCGTCCTGCACTTCGTTGCCCCGGACATGACTTCGTTCGACCTCAAGAATCCATCGGGCGAACTCGCGGCGGCCAAGGATCACGACGCGTGGAAGTTTACGAAACCCAGCAGCGCGCCCGGCGACCTTTACGCCATCGACCAGCTTCTCGCCTCCATTGCCAGCAGCCGGATGACTACTATCGCCAGCGAAACCCCGGATGATCTCGCGAAGTATGGTCTCGCAAGTCCCGGAATTTCACTCACCGTTACGGATGCCAAGGGCGAGACCGCGACTTTGCTCGTGGGAAAAAAGGAAGGCGACGAGTATTTCGCGCGCGATACCTCGCGCCCGACGATCTTCCGCATCAATCAGGACGTGTACAAGAAGCTCACGCAAAGTTTCAGCGACCTGCGCGATAAAAAATTCGTCCATTTCGATCCGGCGACGATCACCCACGCTGAAATTCACGACGCCAGCGGCACGATCCTGGTCACGCGCGAAGATGAAACAAACTGGACCTTTGACGCAACGGGTCAACCAGACGAAAAAACGAACCAGAATGACCAACCGAAGAACGGCCAACAGAAAGACAATCAGCAGGCAAAGCCCGTAAGTCTCGACAAGCTCTTCAATCCGCTGCAGCAAGTCACCTCTGAAGAAATCTTCGACCGGCCTACGCCCGAACTGCTCGCGAAGCTGGCGAAGCCCGCCTTCGCAGCGATCCTCACCGACAAGAACGGAAAAGTGCTAAAAGTTGAAATTTCGAAGGTATCGAGCGGGTTCGTTTACGGACGTACCAGTGCAGCTCCGACGATCTACAAACTAAAACCCCAAATTCTCACGGGTTTAGATCTTAAGCCTTCCGACCTGACAAACTAACCGCGCACGAAAGAGCATCCTCACGGCGGCCGCAGCACGTCCCGCGCGTCGACTGCATCAGGCCGTAGTGTGCATTTCTTCCAGCACGTTCTCCGTAGGCCATGTCGCGACGAGCAGCACTTTTCCCGTTACGGGAGAAATGTGCACGTAAAATACGTGCGTGTCGCTCTTGATCTCGTACAACTCAGGATGTTTCGGATCGGGAATTGCCGGCGCGCCACTGGCCAATAAATGGCACAACTGCACGATCAATTCCGTTGGATGGTCCCGCAAGTCTTCGATCTGCGTGTCACATGCCCAGCGCATCAGCTTGCTCCTCCCCCGGCCTTTTTTCCTGCCTCAATACTTATACGGTTGGATGCTGCAAAATGTTGCAGGGGCTCCTCATTTTTCAACTTTAATTTCGCCAAATTGGCTGCCACCCGGCGCCGTTGCCAAAATCAAGTATACGAACGTTAACCCCTAACTTGTTACTTGCGCGGCCCTTCTAAACTTGCCATAGTCCTCACAGCGGAGGGAACCACTCATCGTGACTAAGCCCAGGCTCAAGAAGACCAGCCGCATGAAGCGCGACAAGCGGCGTAAGCACCACCATTGGCAGGTTACCGTGTACTACGCCGACGGTGAAAAGTTTGCTCGTGTTTACATTGATCGCGATCGCGCTCAGAAGTTCGCCGACCGGCAGAAGAAATCCCCTGTCGTCAAGGCTACTCGAATTATGGAAGTTGATTAACCCGCGATTGGGCGGCGCCGGCGCTCCTGTGCAGCACCGCCAAGACGCCTCGCCGCCTCTGGCATTTTTTGATCCTCTCCGATCATCACTCTCGACCGTCGCGAAGTTCGTCCCGGTACAGGTCCCGAGTAACGCTGTTGTACGATCCTGTTAGACACGACAGAACTCAGCTTGGGGCGGTGCGAACACTGCACCAAGGCGTTTGGCTAGCAGCGATACCACCGCGGCTTCGGCGAATGCTCTTACGCCTGCTGCGATAAATGTGGCATGACGGCAGTTCTTTCGTACTGGGGCAAGCAAATGCCTGCTATGCCGTGCGATTGCCCCCGGCACGAGGAAATTTGCGCAGAGTTGGAGCAATCCCTCGAGCCGTGCCCATGCGGCGGGGTATTCCAAAAAAAGTCTGTTTCCGCGCTGTGCACAGCGCAAGCACCCTTTGTCAGCCCCAATTGCCTCTCAATACATCGAGTCAAATGCACCGGGCACGAAAAAAGGCTGGCGGTGGCAAGTTAACTGGCACGCGACTTATTGCATCGTTATCGAGAAGAGAAAAGTCCGAGACAATTTCAAGCCCACGTAAATCCGAGTTTATTTTTGCAGGCACACCCGCTCCCGATAAGCCGCGCACCCGGAAACCGACCCACTACCGACTCGCGAGCCTCTTCTGAACCGCGTCCCATTTCTGCTATAGTTGCCGCCCTCTGGACCACTTCGTCCAGGTTTCGAATCAAGGCCTCGCGCCAGTATCGTCGCGGCCCGAATCTCCTGCGGAGTTTTCAGCGGCTATGCCCGACCAAAGCTACGTCCCGCACCCCGTAGATGTTTCGCAAGTAAGCCTGGAGGGCCTGCAACCACTTCTGGAAGGCCTCGCGCGCAACGCGCACGAGATCTGGGCGCAACAACGCCTGCGCGATGGCTGGACCTACGGCGCGCATCGCGACGATGTGCAGCGCACGCATCCCGGTCTGGTGCCGTACGAAAATCTTTCGGAGTCGGAGAAGGAATACGACCGCGTGATGGTCAACGAAACCTTGAAAGCCATTCTCGCCCTGGGATATCGCATCGTCAAAAGTGAGTGATGCCTAAATCTCAACCACCAAAACCCAGGCTCGCCTTGCGTGTCGGTGTCACCGGCCACAAGCCGGAAGCCCTGCGCGCTGCCCAAATCGATGTGCTGCAAGAGAAAATTCACGAAGTGCTGCAAATCCTGAAGCAATTCGCGCTGGAACATCCGCGAGTCTCGGCGTCCTATCGCGAGCGCGACGAACCAATCCTGCGGCTGGTTTCCGCGCTGGCCGAAGGTGCGGATCGCTACGCGGCGCACCAGGCGATTGCGCTCGGGTACGAACTGCAATGCCCGTTGCCCTTCGCCCGCGACGAATACCTCAACGATTTCGAAACAGACGCCTCCGCCCAGGAATTCAACCGCCTGCTCGACGATTCCGAGCACACCACCGCGATCCTCGAATTGGACGGCTCCCGCGACCGCGCATCGGAATCGTACCTGACAGCGGGCCGCGTCATTCTGAGCCAATCCGATGTGCTGCTCGCGATTTGGGATGGCGAAGATCCGCGAGGCGAGGGTGGCACGGCGCAGATCGTCGCCGAAGCGGGCTTGCGCAATATCTTGTCCATCCGCATCGAATCCACCGCTCCGCATCGCATCTTCTACCGCCGTTCCGCCGACAATTGGGAATCCTCTAGCGAAGCCAGAGACTGGTTGCTTGGCCAGTTGCGCACTCTGCTGAACCCTCCGCGCCACACCAAGAAGGAAAAAGAGGAACAGCTCGCGACGTCTCCGCACGACTACTTCTCCGAAGAGCAAAAGTGGTGGAATTGGGGCATGGGCTGGATCCCGTTTCGCAACCTGTGGTTGTTTCGTCCGACCCAGCCTCGCTGGACGGTTCCCGATTTCGGATTGTCCGGCGTGGAGGAGTGGCTCGCGGTTTTGAAAAATTCCGAGGCGTTTTCGGACAGCGCGATCGGGCTCATCGACAACGCTCGTCTTTGCGATCATTTCGGCTGGGCCAACGGCCTCGCCGAATACTACGGCAACCTCTATCGCTCGGCGTTTGTCGCCAACTACCTCCTCAGCGCCCTGGCGGTCTTTTGTGCATTCGTCCACTACGCCCTGGAACAACTCAATTGGGAGAAAACAAGCCTGGGATTCATCGCTGCGGAACTGGTGCTGCTAGGATTGATAGCCTTCCTTTACGCCACCGGCAGGTCGCACCGTTGGCACGAACGCTGGATAGACTACCGCTTGCTCGCTGAGTACCTGCGCCAGCTGTTTTTCTTGATGCCCTTGGGTCCCGGCGAACTCTCCTCGCCGCATCTGCCGAAATATATGTCGGCGGGCGATCCCAAGACGACCTGGATGTATTGGCATTACCTGGCCCTGCGTCGCGAAATCGGCATGGTCGGCGGCGAGTACAGTCACACCTACCTGGATTCCGTGCGCTCCTTTCTGAACAGTAAAGACGGCATTCGCGGCCAGATTGACTATCACGAGAACAATGCAGACCGGATGGAAACACTCGATTCCAGATTTGTCGGCTTGACCAAAGCGCTTTTCGTCGTTGCCATCGCAGCGGCCGTCGCCGCCGGGATTCTTCAGGTGCTATTGTTGAAGTCTCTTCTTCCGGAAGCGGTGGCGCACTCGTTGGCAGTTCTGTGGATCACGGCGGCGATTGCCTTTCTTGCTACAGCGTCTCCTACTCTGGGAGCCGCCCTGGCAGGTATACGCAGCCAGGCGGAATTCGAACGCGTGAAAAAAAGATCGCGCGCGATGCTGCACACCTTGCAGCGCATTTGCAAAGAGCTGGACGCGCGCGACCGGCGTCAGCAGGAAATATCGCTCGCGGCCCTCAACCTGATCGTCGCCGAAGCCGGTCAATTAATGGTGGACGAACTCCTCGATTGGCGAATCGTCTTCAAAGATAGGCCGCTTCCCGAGCCAGGCTAATTCGCTCGATCGCCCGAGGCACCGCAGCTCACCCCAGGAAGCTCAGCGTCGGCGTCGTGAAATTCGGAAAGAAGGAAGCGAACGGGCGCATGCGACGCGCATCGGACTCTTCAGAATTTAGCAGTCCTGCGCCGCAGGGTATGGTCTACGTGCGAAAACGAGAATCCGCGTCGGTCGCGCACCCAGCTACTGCCATGACATCGATCGCTAGGGAAGTGCGGCGTCAGCCGCTGCAATACAGATTTTGCAGTTCGGAAATAGACTTGGCAGGTGGTCGTGATAACTACGGCTGCGGCTCACTCTTATGTTTAGCAAATTTGCGTCGGATGTCCGGCCAGAACTCGTTTAGCACAATCCGAATCGCGTCATACCCCACTTGCGTGCCCCAAACCGATGCCGTGTTCGGGAAGTTCTTGTCGGCCTCGGGATGATAGCTATAGGTGGAAATCGCGGCCGCCGCCAGGCTGCCCCCGATTTCACCGGTGTTAAACGTGTTATGACCCGAATCCGTTCGCGTGACGAATAGGCGGCTCAACGCGTAGCCCGTGCGGTGCACAAATCCACCTGTTCCCAATTGATAGTAACGCGGGTCGGTGTGCAACGCCGCCGGCACCACCGCATTGACCATGAAATTCTCAATCGTACCGTCCGCGAACGCCGCTCCAAAGCGCTTGGCATATCCTTCGGCGCCCTGGCCGTAACCCGGTTCGCTGTTCTGAGCCTGGCTGATCCCCGCCAGCGCTGCGTACCACGGATACTGCACGTAGTCGAACGAAGATCGCACCGCAACCTTGTATTTTTGCGCCACAGTCATGGGCGGAACGTGCGCCGAGTTTTCCAGCGTCAGAAAATTCGGCAGCGCGAAGAACAGCCGGTCCTTCGATCCAGCGTCAGATTGAGTGGTGCCCGGTGGATCGTTGGGAACGGCGGGTTTCTGGCCGCTAGTGGCTTCCCCAGATGACTGCGCGGTGCTCGGAGTTGCGGGCTGTGGTTGCTGTGCCGGTGGTGGTTGCCCCGATGGTTGCTGCGCGGGCTGCGGCGGAGGCTCCGCTTGTGGCCGGCCGTAACTCGAGGGCGTTGCTAAGAGCAGCGCGATCGCAAATGACGCCGAAAATAGAAATACGGGCCGCCAACGTCTGGTTGTCATGTAAATCGATAATCCCCTGGCTCTGAGCCGCTATCTGAGCACTTCCCCGTGCCCATCCACCAAGCGACAAGCTCATCGCTGCAATTCCGTCCGTCTCTGCTGGGTGTGTTAGGAATTCACTACGAGCCGCTGGTTAGTTCCACAATCCGCTCGTCAGCGTCTGGAACTCTTGAAACCGCGCGCCATTTCGAATCGCGCCGCTCTCTTGTGAAATGGGATGTAACTACAAGCATACCAGAATCGTGATGGGGCGCATCTGGGAGTTGCCATCTTCGCAATGCCACACTGCGGACTCTCGCCCTGCGGCATGCGTCCAGCGAACCGTTCCACTCCGCCGCTAGCACGACCCTGGCACGATTGATCAGATGTGAGCCGCAGTCCGTTCGTTGCTTGCGTCGCCCAGGACGAGAACAGCCCCGCTGAAGGCTAGAGTATCGAAAAAATAGTTCAGGCTGACAATATCGGAGGGACTTGCGATCAGGATGGGCCAGTAAACAAACAACACCAGAAGCAGAATGATAACGCCCAGATAGGTCGCCGCCAGCCGCGTTTTCTTGTTCACGAGAATGCAAAGCCCCGCCGCAATAAGCACCGCGCCCGCGAGATAAGCCCAGAACAGCCGTCCCGGAATCCACTCCGGAATAATTTTCCCCAGCGGGACGCCGGGCGCGTACGTCGGATGCAGAAAATGCTCCACGCCGAAGAACACCGCCGGTATCCCGACGAAAAATCGCGCCACGGTCAGCAGCAGCGGAGCGCCGCCCGCATGCCTTGCCCGCGTCTGCGAGCCTGCAAACGCAAAAGCGCCGCCGCTGAAGGCAATCTCCCGCAATCCGACCGCCCAAAAAATTCTATTGCCCGGGTCCGCGATGATGTTGGGTCCGTGGATCAGCAACACGAAGCAACAAAACATGGCGCCGAGCAATGTTGCTGCGAGCCGCGATTGTATTTTCAGCGTGATGCTCAGCGCCGCGGCAAGCAGAGCGACGCCCACAAGGTAAGCCCAAAATAGGTGCGCCGGCATCCACTGCGGAATGATGCTCGCGATGTCCGCCGTAGCGGTGAAATGCTCCGTCGCGAACACCGCCATCGGAATCGCGAAAAACAGTCGGCCGAATGGCATGATCTTGTCGAGCCCGTGAGTTTGCGGTAGCTCGTCGTTGATGATTTTTACCAGACCGATGAGGAACAGCGCGAGTGCCGCGAAATACGCCCAGAACACCGTACCGGGTAGACCGATGACGGCAACCACAACCGCGAAATTGGCGCGCGACACGTCCACAAAATTGCACAGCATTGCGCGGTCCCTCCACGTCCGGCTCAGAATCCATACGGTTCGGAACAGTTGCCCGCCACGCCCGCTCCTTGAGGACAGAAGAAACGCGCGTCGCGCGACAATTTCTGTAACTCGCTTCCATATTGACGGCTCGATTGCACTTTCGTGAGGTACTGGTATCCCGCTGCCGAAAGCGAGATCATGTCTGGTGTAACAAATCAGGAACAGATCGCGATGGCGGGACGAACCGAAAGGCCGCTAAAAGCAGAAGGCCCGCCTTGCAGCGGGCCTTCGAGGGGAGAAAGCTCCACGGCCACTGCGCGGTGGGCGGCAGAACTCTTTCCTCGGTCGCAGTCTAGTACGAGGTGCGGAAACCAGTCAAGCAGGAAAGGGCGCTTTTTAACCGTTCGTTAAAATGCTGAAAAGAATAACTTTATGCGTCAAAACGCAGTTTTTCCACCGGGTGGTCACTTCGGCTGATTGCGCTCGATTCCGTAGAAGTCCTCTGAATTGATGGGCTTACTGCCCAGCCCCAATTGCAGCACTTGCATCGTGCTGCTGCGATCAAACACCTTATCGGGAAACAATCGCTTCACCACGATGCGGAATCCGCCGAACGCGATCCCCGAAATCAGCGCGAAACAACAAATTATGCCGGTGCCAATGATCGCTCCCACAATCATCGTAGTGATCGGCGGCTCTTTAAATTGAAAAGTCGGCTCATTCCAGGTGACTTCCGCTCCCGATTGCACCTGATTCAACAATTTATCCGCTTCCGCTTGTGTGCGCGCGCCGAACACGATGGCCAGCAACGTGATGGAGCGCTTGCCGAAAACCGGAGAACCATTTTGGTCCGCGTCGGCCGCGTTCACATGATAAACCTGCTGCAGCTCGTTCAATTTTTTCTGCGCGGTCTGCGGAGTAGGGAAGTCCGCGATCAGAAGATTCAGCTCGCGCCCATCCACGTGATACCGTGCGACCTCCGCTTCGGCGCCCGTTGAAAAACCCAGCCAGTCATTCTGCGACACGGGGAAAAACTGGTTCAGCGTAACGGGTCCCAAAATGTATTTGTCGGAACGATCGATGAATCCCTTCGTCGGCAAATGCTCGGTTAGCGTAGGCAATGGGCCTTGCTGCGCCTTGGATGCGACCGCGCTCACCAAAGCCGTCAAATCGTTCGCATCCTTGGTCAAATCACTGCCGTGAATATCCAGCACTAGGTTTCCCTGCAGCACCAGCGCTTCCTCGCGAGACATAACCGAATGCTGGTTCGGTCCCGATCGCACCATATCCGGCGCGCGCAGATAGGAGTACAGCCCATACGCTCCGCTGGGATCCTTCATCCGATAAACCGTCACCTGCAGCGCATCTTGACCGAGCGCATAGCTTCCCTCCTCGCCCGAAAGAAACCCATATTCCTGCCGTGCCGCCGCTCGCTGGCTGGCAAACATGCTCGCAACATGATCGCCGTCGTATACGACAGGAGGATTCAGTCCGGCTTTGGTGCTGCCACTCCATCCGCCGAAGGAGTTCGGCAGAATGCCCTGCGCAGACGCAGGCAGGGCGGCCAGAAGCACAAATAGAATGAGCAAGGCTAAGGCGTGGCGCATAGTGTCCTTCTATTAGACGCCGATATTCTACTTAGGGTTCCCGTCGGAAGCTACTGTTGCAGACCCGCCGCCCGATGGTCGGTTGGCGGAGACCAGCTTGGACTTATCGTAGGAGAGGCTGTTGAGGCTGTCGAGGTACGAAGCGATCCCGCGATACAGGCCGTCGGCGACGCGCTGCCGCTGGTCGGTCTTGCGCAGCAATTTTTCATCGCTGGGATTGCTGATAAAAGAGATCTCCGAGAGCACCGAAGGCATATTCGCGCCGATCAGCACCACAAACGGCGCCTTCTTCACGCCGCGATTTCGCTCATCCTGGCTCACCAACTGCAAGCGGTGCGTGAGCGAATCCTGAATGTCGCTCGCCAGTTCCTTCGATTCTTCCACTTTCTCGTTACGCGCGATTTTCTTGATGATGTCCTGCAAATCGTGCAGCGAAGATTGCGCCAGCGCGTTCTCGCGAGACGCCACTTCCATCGACTCTTCTGACGTCGCAAAATTCAAATAATAAGTTTCGATTCCGCGCGCCGCCGCATCGTGACTGGAATTGGCGTGCACGGAAATGAAAAGGTCAGCCTTCGCATCGTTGGCGATGGCCGTGCGTTCTTCCAAGGGAATGAACGTGTCGTCCTTGCGCGTATAAATCACTTCCGCACCCGGAAGCTTTTCTTCGATCTCGCGCCCCAGGCGCAGCGCCACGTCCAGGCACAGGTCCTTCTCCATGAGTCCGTGCGGCCCGATCGTTCCCGTATCGTGCCCGCCGTGCCCGGGATCAATCACGATCCGGCTGATTTTCAAGCCCAGCGCGCGCGTCAGGGAACGCTGCCCATCGCGCGTCGGTTTCGATTCAGTGGGCGGCACCAAGGCAGCCGATTTGGTCGTATCCGCCTTCGATTTCGCCGCAGTCGCAGCTGCTCCAGATACCGGCGTTTTCGCCGCGGCCGCAGGCTTGCTTTCGGCGCTCACGGAAACTGTCTCACCTGCTACAGCGCGCGGTTTCGAATCAGCATCGCCAGCTTCTGCGTTCGCATTCTTCGCGGTCGCGCTCGGCGCCGGGGCGACGGGCGACGCAGCAGCATGCGTAGCCGCAGCAGCTAGCTCATTCGCAGCGGAGGAAGCGACCGGTTTCGCGCGCACCTCAATCACCAGCCGGTAAGGATTCGCCAGCAAATAACCGGAAAAATCGCGCGCTCCGTTCACATCCAACACCACGCGCACCACGCCGTCCTTGTTCTGCCCCAAACGCAAGGACTTCAGCAGCCCGTCCTTCACTTCCCAGTTTTTCTTGGCGATATCCGGCGTCAGCTTCGCTCGGTGCAAATCGAAATACACACGGTCCGGAGCCGCAATCCGCGCGGCGTTGAACGCAATCGTGTCGCTCAAAGTCACGACGATGCGCGCCGAATTCTCCGTGTTCCAGGTTTTCAGGTCCATCACTCGCGGCGTTCCGTTGTCGCTCTCGGCCTGTTCCACCACTTTGCCTTTCAACTCCGGAAAAGCCTCCGCCGCCGCGACCGCCTGAATCTTGGCCTGCGCTTGCAACTTCGCCTGCGCTTGCGCTTGGGCCAGTGCTTGAGCCTGAGCTTGGGCCTGTGCCTGTGCCAGAGCCTGTGCCTTGGCTTTTTCTCGCGTCTCGGCAATGTCCTTCAATGCCACGCGCGCGTCACTGGCCAAATCCGATTTCGGGAAGCGTTTGATGTAATCCTTCAGCGTAGCTTCAGCCACATCCGGCTGGTGCAGCCCGTCTTTCTGTACCAAGCCGATGGAATAAAGCGCCTGCTCGCGAAAGCGGCTGCCCGGATACTGTTTCAGCAGGAAATTGTAGGAATCAATCGCAGATTGAAAGTATTTCGGATCAAACAACCGCCCCATTTCTTCGTACAGCTCAGCTTCCGCAATCAGCGAAGGCGTCACTTCTTCCGCCTGCGCCGAGATCAGATAAACCTTGTGGTAAGCGGAAACCGTCGCGCGGTAATCAACAAACGAGCGCTCTTTCTGAGGTGTGCCTTCCAGCGTCGTCCGCATCCGCACCGCGCGCTCGAACTGCTCGCGCGCATCCATCTTGTGATCGGTTCGCGCGGACGCAAAAAGGGGAACGGCTAGCGCCAGGGCTAGGAGGAGCCATCGGGCCGGCAATTGAATTCTAGCGGATACCACGTGCGTCATTCGTTCGTGAAAATTACCCGGCCATTCGCGTCCACTTCTTTTCGCACTGGATTTCTTGGCGGAGTCCAGAGCGTCGAGTCGCGGCCCGAGCCGGGGCGAAAGTATGCGTTCTGCACCTTCTGCACGTACCGTTGCGTTTCCAGATACGCTGGAACGCCTCTGCTGGCGTCCACGGCGTGCTCGCCGGCATTGTAAGCCGCGAGCGTCTTGCTCAAGTCGCCGTTGTAACGATCCAGCAAAGCTTTCAGGTACGTCGTCCCGCCTTCCACATTTTGCGCGGGATCGAAGGGATTGCCGACGCCAAAGCGTTGCGCCGTCCCAGGGATCAACTGCATCAGCCCCACGGCGCCCTTGCGAGACACCGCTTGCGGATTCCACCCGGATTCCGTGCTGATTACGGCTTTCACCAGCGCGGGATCCACCTTATGACGCGCCGCTGCATCGCGCACAATGCGATCCAGCCGTCCGTCATCGGCACCGAGTGTTTCCGCCGCAGACTCGGCTGAAATCCCGGACCGGGAATGCAACGCGCCCGACGTAGGACTGATAGTACTCCCGCGGCGTGCGTTCGGGGAATCCCCATTCACGAAGACGAGTTTACCGTGCTCGTCCAGCGCGGTCGCAATCTGGGCGCGAAGCGGCGCGGACAGCGCGAAGAGGGCGCCCGCGACCACCACTGCAACTGGGATGCAGTTCTTGTTCATGGTTATAGTTTTCGCCAGCGCTTTTTCAGGGCTCCGACGCACAACCAAACAGCGAGCCTCGGGGAAGGCAGAGCGCCTTGCTTCCAAGCCACAAAGGAAAGACACACATACGGCGAAGAAGGAGGCTTCTTCGTCGTAAGCATCTGGCACAACAGCAATTATAACAATCGGTCGAGTAGGGGGTAAACCTGGTCTAGGGCGTTTTGTATGCCCGATGTGTCTTTTCCGCCAGCCTCTGCCAGATCGGGACGGCCGCCGCCGGAACCGCCGAGGAGCTTGGCCAGTTCCTGGACGATTTTCCCTGCGTGGAGCTTGGGGATGAGGTCCTTGGTAACCCCTGTAATTAGAGCAACTTTGCCGTCATCGGCCGACGCCAGAACGACCACTCCGGAGCCCAATTTTTGGCGCAAAACGTCCACCAACTGGCGCAGGGCGTCACGGTCAAATCCGTTTACCTGGGCGGCGATGAGGCGAACATCCTTCACGGTGCGGGCTCTTTCGACCAGGTCGCCAGCCAGCGATCCGGCCGCTTTGCGTTTCAGCGCCTCGAGCTGCTTTTCCAGCTGCTTGCTGGCTTCGAATTGCCGTTCGAGCGCGGCGATGATTTCATCTTCGCCCGCATTGAGCATTCCGGCGACGGTGCGCAGTGTGGCAAGCGAATTCTGATAGTCGGCTAGAGCGCGGTCGCCGGAAATCGCATCGATGCGGCGGACTCCTGCAGCCACCGATTGCTCGCCGATGATCTTGAAAACGCCGATGTCACCCGTGCGCACGACGTGCGTGCCGCCACAAAGCTCCTTGCTGTAGAAACCGCGCGGCGTGGACGCGTCGGGAATGGTGACGACGCGGACGTTTGCTTCAGGATACTTGTCGCCGAAGAAGGCCAGCGCGCCGGACGAGAGCGCGTCGTCAATATTCATGATGTCCGTGCGCATTTCCAGATTTTTGCGGATTTCTTCGTTTACTTGCTGCTCGATTTCAGAAAGTTCGCTGGGGTCCACTTGCGCGAAATGCGAAAAATCAAACCGCAAGTGATCGGGCGCGACCAGCGATCCGGCTTGCTTCACATGCGTGCCCAGAATATTGCGCAGCGCCGCATTCAACAGATGCGTCGCAGTATGGTTGCGCATGTCGCGCACGCGTCGCTCGGGGTCGGCGATGGTGGCCACGTGATCGCCCACGTGCAGGTCCTCTTTTGCGACGATGCGATGTGCGATCAGTCCGGTGACGGGGTAGTAGGCGCCGCGCACTTCGGCGACTTCCCGTGCGCCGGAATTGTCGTAGAACCCGCCGGCATCGGCCACCTGCCCGCCGGATTCGGAATAGATCGAAGTCCGGTCGAGCACGACTTCGGCTTCGGTCCCCGCTTTGATTTCATTCACCGCGCCATCTTTGGTGACAATGGCCTCGATGCGAGCGTCACGCGTGCGCGTGCCGGAGTAAAAGCAGGGCTCCGTCTTATGCGTTTGCGCCAACTTCGAATAGACGGGATTCGCCGCTTCCTTGTGCGCACCTTTCCACGATGCCTTGGCGCGGGCCCTCTGTTCCTCCATCGCTTTGTCGAAACCGATCCAATCGACCTTAAATCCCGCGTCTCGTGCTACATCCTCGATAAAATCGCGCGGAAGCCCGTACGTATCATAGACCTTGAACGCCTGGTGCCCAGGATACTCAAACACAGCAGCCGATTTCGTGACCGCCCGAGACGACTCGATCGTGGGGGAATCGGCAGGGTCACCTACGCGCTTACCGGAAGGGCGCAATTCCTTGAGGTCCTCGTCGAGTTTTCTGAGTCCAACCTCGACGGTGCGCTGAAAGCGCAGCTCTTCCGCATCGAGAATTTTCGTGATGCGCAAAGCGTGCTCTTCGAGCTCCGGGTAGGCGTTCTTCATCAGTTTGCGAACATGAACCGACATCACGGAGAGAAAAGGTGAAGGCGCCGCGAGCGTTTGTGCGTGACGAAGAGCGCGGCGGATAATCTTGCGCAAAACGTAGCCACGACCTTCGTTGGAAGGCACTACGCCATCTGAGATGAGGAATGTCGCCGCCCGGGAATGGTCCGCTATGATTCGCAGGGAAGCTTGGGACGCGTTGTCCTTAACTTGGGCGCCCTGCTTGCCACAAATCCAAGTAGCTTCTTCCATCAGGGGCTTGAATAAATCCGTATTGAAGTTGCTGATTACGTGCTCGAGGACCGCAGTCGTGCGTTCCAGACCCATACCGGTATCCACGGACGGCTTCGGCAGGGGATTGAGGTTGCCGGTAGCGTCGCGATTGAACTGCATGAAGACCAGGTTCCAGATTTCTACATAGCGGCCGCAGTCGCAGGGGAAGGTGCAGTTTCCTGTTGCGCAATCTGGTCCTCGCGGGTCGTCAACGGCTGCGCGGCCCATATCGTAGAAAATCTCGCTGCAGGGGCCGCAGGGGCCGGTGTCCCCCATGGCCCAGAAATTATCTTTCAGGCCGGGGATTTCGATCACACGATCTTTGGGCGCGCCAATATCGACCCAGAGAGCTGCGGCTTCGTCATCCGGGGCGAGCATTTTCCCCGGCGAAGTTTCCGCGCCGCCGAAAACGGTGAAGTAGAGTTTTTCCAGCGGGATGCCGTACCAATCCGGCGAAGTAATCAGCTCCATCGCGAAGGCGATCGCGTCCTTCTTGAAATAATCGCCGAAGGAAAAATTCCCCAGCATTTCAAAAAAAGTGTGGTGGCGATTGGTGAAGCCGACGTTTTCCAGATCGTTGTGCTTGCCGCCGGCCCGCACGCATTTCTGGCACGTGGTGGCGCGGTTGTAATCGCGCATTTCGAGGCCCAGGAATACGTCCTTGAACTGGTTCATCCCCGCATTGGTGAAGAGCAGCGTAGGGTCGTTGCTGGGAACGAGCGAAGAGCTGCGCACCACGCGGTGGCCGCGCTCCTCGAAAAATTTCAGGAATGTGCTGCGGACTTCGTTGCCGGTCCACTGCTTCTCAGTCAAGGATGCCCTCTGTCGAAACGGTTCATTATCGCAGAGGGTCACAACGCTCGCAACGCCACGCGTCGCGGTGTGAGGCCCAATCAGAAAAGTACAGCTGTCCTAAATCTTCATTGGAAAAGGTACAGGTTGGAAACTTTTTCGGCCAGCTTGAACTGATTCTGTCCCGTCGCCCAGCTGTTTTCACCTCGCCTCGGTCCTAATTTCGAACGGAAACCAAAAAATGAAATCGCACTCGCAATCGCGTAATTTATCCGGGCGCCCGACGCCTCTGACGCCCGCCCAACTCGGCCTCCCCGCCGTTTACGCGTCGCAGGCTACGGGCTGCGAACTGCGACTCACAAATCACGCGTCATTACTCAGCAATCAGAACCCACTAAACACGCAATTCCTAAGCGACAGTACCGCGATGAGAGATTGTCGTAACCCACTGAAACCACATCCCTTATTTTTTTCTAATCGGTCGAAAATAGGATGTCTGCGCGCGTGTTTTGCGGGCGTTTTGCACGAGGCGAACCACCCATCGCAACTCACCGCTCCAGCATTTCGAATCGCTACTGAAGAATTAGAAATCCGTCTATCTTGCTCGCAACAAACGAGAAAACTTTTTCTAATCGCTAGTTTTTTCGCTGTTTCGCACCTGCGTCACCGCGACAGAGGCCTGGATCGCTCAGAGAAATCCAGAGGCGTGCAAGCTACGGGCAGGTAAGCGACACAGCAGGGGCGGCTCTGAGAGCCGCCCCTACAGAGGCCACACGTCGCGGCGGGTTAACGTCGCGCTAGTTTTCCGGCGCGGCTTGTTTCTTGGCCTTGGCTGCCGCTTCGGCGGCTACGGTCCACGGCGGGATGACGCCGTTGATCCGGGCGTAAGCGATCGATTGGCCGAGGTGCTCGTGTGCGTGAGTGACGAGAATGTAGACCACGTCGCCGTAGTTGGCGTCGGGGCCGAGTTTGGGCAGCGGCTTATTGAAATCGGCGTTGGTCATGGCTTCGATCGCGGCGTGGGCGCTGGCGAAGGATTTATTGAGCGCGTCGATGATCTGGGCCTTGTCGGTGGTCGACTTTTCGAAAGTTTTGGGATCGAAGCCAGCAGGAAGCGGCGTGCCCATCAGATTTGGGATGTTGTAATTCGCGTTCGCGATGTGCAGGAAGACTTCGCCGATGGAGCGAACGCCTTCGGCGGGACGCCAGCTGTACTTGTCGGCGGGGACGGCGGTAGCGAGGTCCACGAATTTCTGATGCATGCCGTCGAGATCGAGCAGGGATTGCGGTTTCATGTCGTAGCTGGGCGGAGTCGTGTCCTTCGCTTGCGTGGCGGGAGCGGCCTGCGCGGCCGGGCCGGACATCGCGAAAGTGCGGGACGCGCTGGCGCTCAGCAGCAGGGCCAGAGCCGTTGCAAACATCAAAAGTTTCTTCATCTGTGATTCTCCTTGTGCGAAGCACATGCTGCGAATTTGGTCATGCGTCCCGCGGGGCAGGGCGCTGTCCGAAATCGACAAAGCTAGTGGCGAGATGCCCGGAATCGAGATGTCGAACCGGATTTCGGAATGTGTCCTTTGCGAAGCTCCAGTTTTTTGGAGTTTGCAACGACGAATTGCTTCATGGAACTCCCCGTGGGTTGCTGTGGGGCTTAGACGGAGGATGGCGTGAAAATTCTTTTTGTGGCGGCGATTTTTTTGCAAACTCTTCGCCCGCGACCCGCAAAGATGCGCATGTTCTCACGCAGAGTCGAAGGCTCTGGGCCGCTGGGAGGCTCGACGCTTCTGCGGAAAGCAGATCCCTCTCTGCGTCCCGCGCCCGCCAAACTGCGGCGGGAAAGAATAGGCGCGGAACTGCGATCGGGATGACACGCGGTTTTCTCGGGGGCTGCGCTAGTGGCTCGGAGAATTCGCTACGACTCGGAGAGTTCGGAGTCGGCGGCGTCGGGGAGTTCGGGGAGGTCGCCGTGGCTGATGCCTTTTAGTTCGGCGCGGATGATGTCGGAAGAGAAACCGGCGCCGAGAAGATTGCGGTAGAGAGAGGCGATCTTTTTTTGGTCGAGCGGCCTGCGGAGATGGGCCAGGCGGCGGGTGAGACGCGCGCGGACGAGGCTGGCCTCGTCCGTCTCGGCGAATACGGAGTCCACGGCGGATTCGATGTAGCGGTCTGGGACGCCACGGGCGCGCAGTTCGCGGGCGATGCGGAAACGGCCTTGGCGGCGCAGTTTGGCGTGTTGCGCGGCGTAGTTCAGTGCGTACTTGGCGTCGTCGAGGTAGTTGAGTTCGCGCAGGCGCGCGATGACCGCGGGGATCAGGTCTTTATTTTCGGCGCGGCGTTCGAGATGTTTTTTCATTTCGGAGACCGAATGCGCCCGGCGCATGAGGGCGCGTTGCGCGGACATGTAGAGCTGAGTTTCGGTGAGGAGTTTGCGGGCCGGTTGACGCGAGCGCATAAATTGAGGATAGAGCAGGAGGTGGAGGAGGTCGAGGAGAAGTTCAAAGGCGCCACGGATAAACCCAGATGAACACGGATAAAGACTAAGGCGAAAATGGAAAAGAGAAAACGGAAAATTGCAACAGGACGGTACGTTACTCGCCGGTGCGCACTTCTACTGGCGTGCACTTCCTCTGGCTGGTGAGTTGCCGAGGCAGGTGAACGGAATGTTCAATTCAACTGTGCTGCTTTCAAACCCGCAGGTGACGAGGATGGTGGCCTTTCTGCGACCAGCCGGCGTGACGATGCCGAATGGATTGACGGTGGCGACGCTGGAATCAGACGAGCGGAATGCAGCCCGCGTTGATTCGGTTGCGTCCCAGTCACTGCCGTTCGGAAACGTCGCGAGCACCTGGAGGGGAACCGACTCAGCGATCGGCTCAGACGTCAGCTGTGGCAATAGCGCCGAGAGCTTGGCCGGCAGGCTGGGCGCCTCAACGTCAACGACGCTGCTGGCGTCCGGTCCAGATTTTGAAAACCGCGATGAGCTCGTAGCGTAGATCGGCTGCTCTCCCGTGAGGGGTCGGACATTCCGATGCCATCACGCGGGACCGTGTACCGGAACGAATATGGCGGAGCATCCCTGATCGTTGTGCCGAATCCCATAGGACCCATGATTGCCATCTGGCCCATATCGCTGCCGCTGTCCACGCTGACTTCAACCGAGAAAGTTTCGCCCCGAGCGAGCGCGGTTTGAGCGGCTGGGCTGACGATGGATATGCCGCTCGAGGAAAAGCTGCGTGGCGAAGGTCGGCCGGTGGCACCTGCGCCGGCTGTTGCGGCGACGTCTTTCGAATGTCCGAGAGCATCGTTGCTCCAGACTCGTTTCGCTTTTTGAAGCGTAGGCGATTCGTCGTGAAGAGTCTGAGAGGTGGGAGTCTGCGCGGTGGAGGAGTGAGCTTGGAGTACCGGAGCGATCAAGACGAAAACCGCCAGCGCGAGCGATTGTTTCTGTAGCTCCAGCGTGGTGGTCTGCCACCTAACGATTACAAACGGATTCAGCCTGACCGCGAGGTTGAACGCATCGGCAGAGTTGCAGATGCGACAGGCTGACGATTCCCACC
>Ga0308309_10000153_pt1 | contig 57914 bp, 60 predicted proteins | sample HubBroMetageWFT5_FD_192491 | JGI IMG/M metagenome (GOLD analysis project Ga0308309, IMG submission 192491) | Warmed and freeze-thawed soil microbial communities from the Hubbard Brook experimental Forest, New Hampshire - Hubbard Brook CCASE Soil... | ecosystem: Environmental > Terrestrial >...
CTCGGCGGTGAGCCGGCGCATCCGCGACCTCGAGCGCGAGCTCGGCACCGCGCTGTTCCGCCGCTTCAACCGCCGCCTCGAGCTGACGCCGGCCGGCGCGCGCTACCTCGCCGGCGTGAGCCAGGCGATCGAGCTCATCGAGCGCGAGAGCGATGCCATCCGGCCGCGCCGCCGCGGGGCGACCTTGCGGCTCTCGGTGCTGCAATCCTTTGCCAGCCTCTGGCTGCTGCCGCGGCTGGCCGTGTTCAAATCGGTGCGGCCGGACATCGATGTCCAGGTCGAGACCTCGACCGAGCTGGTCGACCTGGTCGACGAGCGCTTCGACGCCGCCATCCGCTTCGGCGAGGGACGCTGGCCCGGCCTTTTGGCCGAGCGCCTGTTCGAGGTGCGGGTGTTCCCGCTCGCGGCGCCCGGCCTGCTGCCGGCCGGTGTGCCCATCTCGGCCGCCGCGCTCGACAGCACGACCCTGCTCGAGATCGCGCAGTCGCCCGACCTGTGGCCGCAGTATCTGGCGGGCATCGGGCTCGCCGGCTATCAACCGCGCCGTACTCAGACGTTCGACAACGCCCAGGTGATGTTCGCGGCGGTGGCCAACGGGTTGGGGCTGGCGCTCGGGGCGCGCGAACTGGTCGAGCGCCAGCTCGCGTCGGGACGGCTGGTCGCGCCCTTCAGCAACCCGCCGGTGGCGATCCGGCAAAGCTATTACCTCGTCTACGCCAAGGAGCGGCGGGACCAGCCGGCGTTCAAGGCGCTGCGCCGGGCACTTTTGGGCGAAGCGCAGCCTCGCGTGCGCTGAGCGCATGCGAGGCGGCGGGAACGTCGTTTGTCGGGGCCGGCGGGCGGCGCGTAGCGTGCGATGAACCCGAACTGGAGATCATCATGCGCCTTCCGATGACTGCCGCTTTTGCCGCCGTTGCCGTCCTGACGAGCCTCGCCAGCCTGCCCTCCGCCTGGGCGGCGGATGGTGAAGCGAACAAGAAACTCGTCCGCGGCCTCATCGAGGAGGTCATGAACAAGCGCCAGCCGGCCGCGGTGGATCGCTTCCTGGCAACCGACTTCGTCGAGCACAATCCCAACCTGCCGCAGGGCCGCGACGGACGAAAGCAATTCGTCGCCGCGGTGCTGGCCGGCTTCAGCGACTATCACGGCGAGATCGTCGAGATCCTGGCCGAGGGCGACAAGGTGGTGGTGCGCACCCAGTGGTCGGGCACGCAGGACGGCCCGTTCCTCGGCCTGCCGGCCTCGGGCAACAAGGTGCGCTTCTCGACCGCCGATTTCTTCCGCATCGAGGGCGGCAAGGTGGCCGAGCACTGGGACGTGGTCGACAGCCTGCCGCGCGCGGTCGCGCTGGGCCTGGTGCCGCCGCCCAAGGTGCCGACCCAGGTCGCGCCGCCGAAGCAGCCGTAGACGAGCCGAAGCGCTCGGCCTCGAGGCGCGAGGCTTCTTCTTCCGCCTGGCATCGCCTAGGCTGCGGCGATGACACAGACGCTTTTCACCAACGCCGCCCTCGTGCTTGACGGGGTCACCGAACTGCAGCCCGCTTTCAACGTCCTGGTGCAGGACAGCCGTATCGTCGCGGTGTCGGAGACACCGATCAGCGCGCCGAAGGCGGTGGTCATCGATGTCGGCGGCAGAACGCTGATGCCCGGCCTGATCGACGCCCACGCCCATATCACCGGGCTGTCGCTGACGCCGAAGAACATCGCCTATCCGGCCGCGGAGATCGCCATCGCCTCGGCGAACTACCTGCGCCACTGCCTGATGGACGGCTACACGACCATCCGCGAGGCCGGCGGCGCCGATCACGCGACCGCCCGGTTGCTGGCCGAGGGGCACATCATCGGGCCGCGGCTGTTCTATTCCGGCAAGGCGCTGACCCAGACCGGCGGCGGCGCCGATTTCCGGACGCCGGACGAGGAGATCGATCCGTGCGGCCATGTCGGGCCGTTCTCCAACATGTCGGTGATCGCCGACGGCACAAACGAGGTGCGCAAGGCCGCCCGCGAGGAACTGCGCAAGGGCGCCACGCAGATAAAATTGTTCGCGTCGGGCGGCGTGGTATTTCCCGCCGAAGGCCATGCTACACGCTATGAATTCGCCGAGGAAGAACTGAGCGCCGTTGTCGAGGAGGCCCAGGCGCGCGGCACCTACGTCATGGCGCACGTCTATACCGACGAGGGTGTGCGGCGTTGCCTCAGGGCGGGCGTGCGCTCCATCGAGCATGCCAATTTCGTCAGCGAAGACACGGTGGCGATGATGGCGGGGTGCGGCGCGTTCTACGTTCCGACCTTCATATCGCTCGTGCAGCGGGTCGAGAGTGCGGCCGAGACGCATCTGCCGGACGCCATCGTCGAGAACCTGCAGCGCACGATCGCCCGCGGCCGGCAGGTCTATGGCTGGGCCCGCAAGCACAAGGTGCCGGTCGGCTTCGGCACCGATCTGTGGGGGCCCGACGCGCAGAAATCGCAGCTGCGGGAATTCGAAATGCGCCAGGACCTCGACACGCCGGCCAACATCCTGCGCTCGGCCACCGTCACCAATGCCGAATTGCTGATGGAGAAGGGCACGCTCGGCACCGTCGCCGAGGGTGCCTATGCCGACCTGCTGATCGTCGACGGCAACCCGCTGGCCGATCTCGGCGTCCTGATGCACCCGCAGAAGAACCTGAAGTTCATCATGAAGGACGGCGTGGTCTACAAGAACGAGCTGGCGGCATGACGACGACGATCGGCGCGTTGCGACCCGACACGACAAACTCGCGGCCAACGATCTGGCCTTCATCAAGCTCGCATCGCCACTGACGCGGAAATGCGCGCCTGCGCCGATCGCATCAACGCGCTGGCGGAAACGGGCCGCCTCAGCGTCAAGGTGGCACGCACCCGCCGCTCGTCAAGGCGACAGGCCGGGCTTTAACGATCGCCTTAATCTAGCTATCATATAGCCAGAATGCGCTATGAGATTGTACTGTCGCCAGAGACGATCGATGATTTTCGTCGACTACGGGCGTCAATCAGATCGTCCGTGCGGGACGCGATCGAAACGCACTTGCGGCATCAGCCGGCGAGGTTGAGTCGCAGCCGAATCAAGCGCCTGCGCGGCGTGGAAAGGCCGCAATACCGGCTCCGAGTCGGCGATGTGCGCATCTTTTACGATGTGACGGGCTCGACAGTGGAAGTTCTAGCGATAGTCGCAAAATGGAGGCCGACAGATGGCTAAGTCAGTTCGCAAATCGGTCGTAAGGGAAGCGGCACTCTCGGAGGTCAAGGACGACCTGTCGCGCTATCTGCGGGAAGCGGAGAAGGGCGATATCGTCATCACGCGACACGGCAAGCCGGCCGGAGTTCTAATCGGCTTCGCGTCGGAGGATGACTGGTTCGATTACCGCTTGGAAAACGATCCGCGCTTTCTGCAGCGCATTCGGCAGGCGCGGTCGAGCCTGCGATCCGGGCGGGGGATTCGGCTCGAGGATGTCGATTAGCGTGGCTCGTCCGCCTGCCTAGGCGGCGCCCGTGACCTTGTAGGCAGCGATCTCGCCGGTCGTCGACATGCGCGGATCGCGATAGGAGCCCCAGGAGTCGAAGTTGGCCGGCGTCGGTTCGAGCCGACGCGGCGCCCGCGCGCCGATCTCGGGAAATTCCTCCATGCCGAAGCTGTATTCCAACGTCATGCCGTCGGGATCGAGGAAATACAGGAACACGCTGGTCGAAGCCGGATGGCGGCCCGGCCCGTACACCACCGGTACGTCCTTCGCCTTCAGGCGCGCCAGGCCGCGACCGACATCGTCGATCTCGGTCACCATGAAGTTCAGGTGATGGAAGTGATTGTGCGTACTGCGGCCAATGCCGATGCCATGGTGATAGGGGTTGGGAAAGGCGCGGTAGAAGGCGATGCCGTCGCCCAGGCTGTCGGACTGGGCAAAATTCAGCACGTCGCGGAAGAAGGCATTGGCCTGGTCATAGTGCGGCGTCGCCCAGACGACATGGCCCAGCCGCTGGATTTTGGCCAGGGTCGGCACAAAGGGTTTTGGTCCGGTGGCGTCGGGCAGCAGGTAGAATTCCAAGGTCGCGCCCAGGTTCGGCTCGACGGTGCGCGTGGCGCGAGCGAGCCCGCGGCTCTTGCATTCCGCGTCGCTCAGCGATTCGAAGGCGACGCCTGCCCTCTTGAGCGCCGCATGCAGGCTCTCGAACTGCCGCTCATCCTCGAGCATCCAGCCGCCGCGCCGGAAACCCGGCTGCGGGGCCTTGTGGAGCACGACAGCGTAGGGATCCTCCGAGCAGCGGAAGCGCCGCTCGCCCTCGGGACCCTCGCCCGCCGGTTCGAGGCCCACGATGTCGCGATAGAAGGCGGCAGAACGCTCGAGGTCGGTGACCATGAGCTCGACGTAGCCCAGTTTGCGGTAGCGGATCATGGCGGCCAGTTCCCTAAGAATGAAGCTCAGCTTGCCACAGCGCCAAACCACCTGGATAGCGGTCTTCGTCGGGTGAGCTGCGGTCGCGCGACGTGCGAAGCGCCATTTCCAACATTGAAACAATAGCGAGTCAGCGCCACCGGGTTGGGGCTTCAGTTTGGGTTGAATAGGAGTATTCTCGACCGGCGTTGCGTTGTCCCCGGGAGCACTCGGCTGGACAGTCCGGCTATGAGGCCCCTGCGGCGTTGCTGCAGATCGAGACGCGTAGTTGGTAAACGACACCTCGGCGCGCGCAAGTGTGCGACCGATGACGCGTAGTTCCAGCGCTTAGTGCAGATCGAGACGCGTAGTTGGCAAACGACACGTCGCGCAACTGCGCGACCGATGACGCGTAGTTCCAGCACACAACAATCATGGGAGGAAATCATGGCTCGCATCGCGCGGCGTAGAGTTCTGAAACTGTCCGCATCCGGCGCCGTCGCGGCGCAGGCCGGCGGCCTCGCGGCCATCCTGGCCAGCGGACGGGCACCGGCGCTTGCACAGGAGACGACCATCCACTGGCTGCGCTGGGCCGATTTCGTGCCGGCCTCCGACGTGCTGCTCAAGGGCCCGATCACGCAGGAATGCAAGAAGGCGACCGGTATCACGCTCAAGCTCGAGACCGTCAACGCCAACGACCTGCAGTCGCGCATCACCTCGGCGATCCAGTCCGGAACCGGAGCCGACATCATCATGGCCCTCAACAACTGGCCGCAGCTCTACGCCGAAAGCCTGGCCGACTCGAGCGACCTGGCCGAGGAGATCGGCAAGTCCGAGGGCGGCTACTACGACATCTGCCGGCAGGTCGGCATGGTCGGCAACAAGTGGATTGGCGTGCCGTGGACCGTCGGCGGCGGCTTGATCGCCTATCGCAAATCGTGGCTCCAGGAGGCCGGCTACTCGACGTTCCCCGAGACCTGGGACGCCTTTCGCGATGCCGGCAAGAAGCTGAAGGCCAAGGGACGGCCGATCGGCCAGACCGCAGGCCACACTTTCGGCGACGCGCCGGGCTGGTGGTATCCCTTCCTGTGGTCGTGGGGCGGCCAGGAGGTCGCGGCCGACGGCAAGACCGTGGTCCTGAACAGCAAGGAAACGGTCGAGTCGATCAAGTTCGCGGTGGCCCTGTGGAAGGAGACCATGGACGAAGGCGGGCTCGCCTGGGACGACACCAACAACAACCGCGCCTTCCTGGCGCAGACCATCAGCGCCACCAACAACGGCGCCTCGATCTACATCGAAGCCAAGAAGAAGCCCGACACCTACCAGACCGAGAAGGGCACGCCGATGTGGCAGGACATCCAGCATGCCCGCATCCCCAAGGGTGCCGGCGGCCAGTTCAACCTGCCCGGCCCGTTCACCGACATGCTGATGGGCTACTCCAAGAACCAGAAGGCCGCCAAGGATTTCCTGCGCTGGGCCCACAGCAAGCCGATCTACGACCAGTGGTTCGTCTCGCAGCAGGGCTACACCACCGGCGCCACCAAGGTGTGGGAGAAGCACGCCGTGTGGGATGTCGATCCGGTGCTGAAACCGTTCAAGGACTTGCCGTCGTTCGGTCGGCTGGCGGGCCACGCCGGGCCGCCCGACCGCAAGGCCGCCGAGGTGTTGAGCAAATACGTCATCGTCGACATGTACGCCAAGGCGATCCAGGGCATGGCGGCCGAGGAAGCGGCCAAGTGGGCGCACAGCGAGGTCGTCAAGGCGTACGCCTGACAGGCCTCCTTCGACATGACACGGCCGTCCGGGGTGGTACAGTTGGCCGACCACCCTGGAAGGCGGAACGCTGTTGCCTGTCTATGATGTGATCGTTGCCGGCGCCGGGCCGGTCGGCCTGACGCTGGCCATCGACCTTGGCCGGCGCGGCGTTCGCTGCCTGCTGATCGAGCGCAGCCCGACCACGCTGCCCTATCCCAAGATGGACCGCTCGAACGCGCGCACCATGGAGTTCTATCGCCGCATCGGCATCGCCGATCGGGTGCGGGCGCTGGGTTATCCGGCCGATAACCCGATGGACGTGTTCCTGACCACCCGGCTCAGCGATCCGCCGATCGCAGTGCTGAAGTACCCCTCGGTGGCGGAGCGTCGAAAACAGATCGCCGAGAGTCCGAGCGGCGCCTGGCTGCTGGAGCCCTACCAGCTGGTGTCGCAGAACAAGCTGGAGCCGCTCCTGAAGGAGGTGGCCGAGGCGACGCCCAACGTCACTGTGCGCTATGGCTGCGGACTGGAGGATTTCGCCCAGGACGATGAGGGCGTGTCGGTGCAGGCGCGCACCGCGGCAGGCGCACGTGAGGAGCTGCGGGCGAGCTACCTCGTCGGCTGCGACGGCGGCGCCAGCACGGTGCGCAAGAAGGCCGGCATCCGGCTGGAAGGCAAGGGGCGCATCCGCAAGCTGGTGCAGGTGATCTTCCGCTCAGACGAACTCTACCGGAAGATCGTTACCGGCCGTGGGCGGCACTACAATTTCGTCGACGCCAACAGCTCGACCCTGATCGCGCAGGGCTGCCGCACGGAATTCACCCTGCATACGTCGTTGCCGGCGGATAGCGACTTCCGGCCGGTGATCCTGGACCTGATCGGTTTTCCCTGCGCCTTCGAGATCACGCACGTGATTCAATGGCACCACAACCTGCTGCTCGCCGAGCATTATCGCGACCGCCGCGTCTTCCTGGCCGGCGACGCGGTGCACCTGGTGATCCCGAGCGGCGGCCTCGGCATGAACACCGGCGTCGGCGATGCCTTCGACCTGGCGTGGAAGCTCGCCGGCACGATCCACGGCTGGGGCGGACCGGAACTTTTAGACGGCTACGAGCGCGAACGCCGCCCGATCGGCCGGCGCAACGTCGACGCCGCCGGCTGGGCGGCGGCCGGCGTGCCGATCTGGCGCGCTTTGGTGACGCCGCAGGCCTATGACAACACGCCGGCCGGCGCTGAGGTGCGCGCCCGGCTGGCGGCCTCGTTCGACGTCGAGCACCGGCGCATGCACGGCATGGTGGGAGTCGAAGCAGGCTATTCCTACGCGGGCTCCTCGCTGATCGCCGACGAGCCGGCGGCCGAGTGGGAGACCAGCCGCTACGAGCCCAAGGGGCTGCCCGGCGCGCGCATCCCGCATATGTGGCTGGACGACGGCCAGGCGCTGCAGGACATCCTGGGCGACGACTACACCCTGCTCGACCTCACGGGCGATGCCGATACCGGGGCGCTGGAGGCGGCGTTCCGCGCCCGCTCAGCGCCGCTTTCCGTCATTCGCCGCGACGAGAAGCGGGTGCGCGGCGTCTACGGCGCAAGTGTCTTCCTGTTGCGGCCGGACCTGCACATCGTCTGGCGCGGCGACGAAGCGCCGAGCGATCCCGAGGGCCTGGCCGCGCTCGCCACGGGGTGGGTTGGCGGCAAGAGCCGCATCAGCGACCGCGCCGTTCGGACGAGCGAGGTGCCGGTTTCCTAATACGACAGATAGCGTTGCGTCTGCGTCTCGAGTCTTCTTGAGGGAGAAAGCGATGGCGCGGAAGACGATGGTGCTGGCGATCAGCCTGCTGCTGGCGAGCGGAGTCGTTGGAGCGGCGGACAAGAACTACGGGCCGGGCGTCAGCGACGGCGAGATCAAGCTCGGCCAGAGCATTCCCTACAGTGGACCGGCCTCGGCCTTCAGCGTGGTCGGCCGGGTGCAGGTCGCGTATTTCAAGATGCTGAACGCCCAGGGCGGCATCAACGGTCGCAAGGTCGAGCTGATCTCGCTCGACAACGCCTTCTCGCCGCCCAAGGCGGTCGAGGCGAGCCGCAAGCTGGTCGAGGATTTGGGCGTATTGGCCGAGGCCGGCACGCTCGGCACGCCGACCAACCTCGCCAGCCAGAAGTACCTCAACGGCAAGCACGTACCGCAGCTCTACGTCTCGGCAGGCGCCACCCGGTTCAACGACCCGAAGAACTTTCCCTGGACGGTGCCCTGGTACACCCGCTTCGAGATGGAGGCGCGGATCTACGCCAAGTACATCCTCAAGACCAAGCCCGACGCCCGGATCGCCGCGCTCTACCAGAACGACGATTTCGGCAAGGACTACCTCGCGGCGCTGAAGAAGCGCCTCGGCCCCAAGGCCGCCAGCATGATCGTGGCCGAAGCGAGCTACGAGCTCGCCGATCCATCGATCGATTCGCAGATGATCGCGCTCAAAGCTTCGGGCGCCGACACACTGCTCGTCTTCGCGACGCCGAAATTCTCTTCGCTTTCGATCCGCAAGGCCTCGGAACTCGACTGGCATCCCCTGCACTTCGTCGGTCAGCCGGGCAGCGCCATCGAGAGCGTGATCCGGCCGGCCGGGGTCGAGAAGGCGGTCGGGCTGATAACTGCGCAACTGCTGAAAGATCCCGGCGATCCCGCCTTCGCCCAAGACGCGGAGGTCGTCGAATACAACCGGTTCATGGCGACCTGGGCGCCGGGCGACAACGCCAAGGACACCGGCGCCATCGCCGGCTACGTGACGGCGCAAGGGATCGAGCTCGTGCTGCGCCGCTGCGGCGAGGAGCTGACGCGCGAGAACGTGCTGAAGCAGGCCACGACGCTCGACCATGTGCGGTTGAAGATGCTGCTGCCGGGCATGACGCTCAGCAACTCGCCCGACGACTACGTCGCGTTTCGCCAGTACCAGCTGGCGCGGTTCGACGGCCAGGGCTGGGTGCTGATGGGCGAACTGATCACCGCGGACTGAGTTATTTCGGAGCGTCTGTGTCTTTCCACACAGGATCGGCCGCGCGCCTACTCCACGATGCGGGCAGCGCCGAACGAATCAGGCTGGAGCCATTCGCGATCAGCCGTGGTACCGTCGCTTGCGCAACCGGTTGCGCCGCAGGCCGGCGGATTGCGTGTCGAAGATGAGATTGTGCAACGAGAGGGGGATAGACATGTTCAATACCAATCGCCGGACGACACTGAAATTGCTGGGAGGCGCGGCGCTGGCGGCGCCCGGCCTAGCAGCCCTGCCGATTCCGGCGGCGGCGCAGCAAGATCTCTATATCGGCTCGCGCTTCCAGAACTTCAAGCGCGGCACGATCCACAGCCTCGATCCGAAGACGCGCGGCTTCGTCATCATCTGGGAGGATCTGGGCCGGGTGAAGCTGAAGGCTGCCGACCTCGTCGCCAACTACACGCCTAGCGCAGCGCAATCGGCCGGTGCGAGTTCAGGGCTCCAGGTCGGCCAGGTCGTCGATGTCCAGTGGTACGACTATGTCGACTTCCTGATCGCCAAGAAGACGGACGCGAGCATGGCGCAGGCCAAGGCGATGATGGCCCAGGGCGCGCGCATCGAAGGCCTGCCGGGCTCCCAGGAGCGCATCCGGCTGTGGGAAATGGACGGCTTGTGCACCAAGATCGATCTCGCGGCCAACGTCGTCTATCTGATCAACGCCTCGGGCGGCGAACCCGACAAGCCGGCGCCCGACAGCGGCGAGGTCATCCAGATGCCGCCGATCGTGACGGACCCCGGAAAGGCCGCCTTGCAGACGATCAAGGTGGGCGACGTCATCGTCACCGTGTTCAGCGTGCAAACCGCGATCAAGGTCACGGTCATCCGCTAGCAACCGATCATCGCAAGGACGCCGGGACCGCAAGGTCCCGGCGTTCGTTTGCGGCGTTGGCTCCCCGGATCATCGAGGAGAACGGCATCAAGGCCGACTGAGCGAGCTCTTGAATCCCTTGGGAGGATCGCACGGCGTCGTGCCCATGTGCCCGGGCGACGAGACTTCGAGGATTTCCATCTTGTCCGAGGTGCGGATCTCGTTGTGGCGCAGGTATCCGGGAATGAAGAGCGAATCGCCTTTCTCGACGCGGATCGTGCGGCCATCCTCGAATTCGAGGTCGACCCATCCGTCCAGCATGTAGACGAACTGGCCGTCGCATTCGTGATAGTGCCAGCCGGTGGGCCGGCTCATGCCCTGGCTCGACGACATGACCTGGGCGCGCAGCGTGCCGCCGCTGGCGTCGGCGACGCCGAGGTCGCGATACTTGAAGAAGTCGCGGCGTCCCTTGACCAGCACCGGCTCAGCGGCGCGGGCGTGAGCGACCTTTTGCGCGGTCACTTTTTGCGGGGCGGCTTTGGGGCGTGATTTCGTGGCGGCGGCAGATGGCATTGTTTCCTCCCGGTGCGAGCGGTTCGTGTGACCCTGACTCCGGTCGCCGGGTGGTTCAAGGAGAATTCAGCTTCCGGCGGCGCGCCGCGAAAGGAAACCCTTGATGGCCCAGATGATACCGAGCCCGAGCAGCAGCATGAGAACCGGACCGCTCAGCAGGACGAGCGCCAGGCCCAAGGCCATGCTGCCGTTGGGCCAGTCGACATGCGCCGGCGACTCGCACCACGGCGCGAACCAGAAGGCGCACGAGAGCTGGAGGTTATAGAGCCAGTAGCCTGCCCACACGAACGATGCGAGCAGCCACAGGCGCACCAGGCCGCGCTTCCAGTTCACGCGCCGCAGCAGCGGCGGGCGGGGACCGGCTTGCACGAGCCTGCGGCCACCGCCGGGCGCGCGACGAGACCGCGCGTCGCGCAGGGCCGGCGCCGGCGAAGCCTTTGCCCGCGGCTTCAGGACCGGCCGCCATGGCAATGAGAAAAACTTGGTCTCGATACTTCGTCCAGTTCCGCCTCCCTGATCCCCGTACCCTATCGAGACTCGAGCGTCGATGGCCATGGCAAAAATTCGGCGATAGGCTCGCGCGCCATGACCCCGGTTCCGATCCTGCGAGTCGCCCGTCCGACCGACGATCTCGAAGCGCTGCTGCGCTTCTATGAGCACGGGCTGGGGCTCAGCGTGCTCTACCGCTTCGAGGATCATGACGGGTTCGACGGCGTCATGCTCGGCCGAGCAGGCGCGCCCTACCATTTCGAGTTCACAGCCAAGCGCGGGCATGCGGTCGGGCGCGCGCCGACGCCGGACAATCTGCTGGTTTTCTACCTGCCGGAGACGGACGCCTGGAAAGAAGCCGTCTGGCGCCTGCGGGACGCGGGCTTCGATCCCGTGCCGTCGTTCAATCCCTACTGGGATCGCGACGGCGTGACGTTCGAGGACCCGGACGGCTATCGCATCGTGCTCCAGAAGGCGGCCTGGACACGCTAAAAGCCGCCAAAAAGCCCGTTTTCATCGATCCTTCCTGTGCGGAATGCCACAGATGCCCAACCGGCAAGGATTAGTGTGGCGCCGCTTAGTCAAGCAAAGGAGGCCTTCGATGAATGCGCGGACCGTATTGGCAGATCATCCCCGCCCTCGCTCGACTGGAGGATCAGCCTCGCGGTCGATGAATCTCCTGCGCGACCTGGCCGAGGACAAGCCGATCCGCTGCTCGCGCCGGAGCCGGACGGCACTGACGCAGCGCCTCGCGCAGGTCGAGGATCTGATCACCCTCGGACGGCAGCAGTTTGCCCGCCAGCTCACGATCGTGACGGAGATCGAGCGTAGCCATGGCGATTCGACCGCCGCCCGCGAAACGCTGCACCTGTTCGCGCAGGCGCATGCCATCCGCCTCGACGACCGCGACCGGCTCGCGCGCCTGCTCGAACAGGCTTAGTCCTATAATCCTTGTCGTCGGGCGGCGAGCACGCGCAACACAGCGCGAACGATCCCCCGATAGCCCGTGCAGCGGCAGAGATTGCCCGCCATCTCCTCGCGCACCCGCGTCTCGTCGGCTTCGGGAAGGCGCAGGACGATATCGCGGGCGGCGACCAGCATGCCCGGCGTACAGTAGCCGCATTGCAAGGCATGCTCGCACGCAAAGGCCTCGCGCAAGGCGGCCATCGCCGCGTCGTCGCCAAAGCCCTCGATGGTGCGGATCACCGCACCGTCGCAACTGCCGGCGTGGGTGATGCAGGAGCGCGCCGGCACGCCGTCGATCTCGACGGTGCAGGCGCCGCACACGCCATGCTCGCAGCCGACATGGGTGCCGGTCAGCATCAACCCGCCCCGTAAAAGGTCAGCGAGCTGCTCGCGCGGCTCGGCCAGCAGCTCGGTCGGCGCGCCGTTCACGGTGAGCGAGATCGCGATCCTGGTCACGCTACGCCTGCGAGCTCGACGGCGTGTCGCAGCGCCGCCCCGGCGATGGTGCGGCGCCAGGCCGTGAGCCCGGGAAAGCCGTCGAGGATGCGGGCGGCTTCGGCCACCGGATCCGCCATCAGCGCCCGCGCATCCTCGATCACCAGCGGCGGTGCATCGAGGGCGGCCAGCACGGCGCGCGGCGCCTGGCCGGGCAGCGCCAGCACGCAGGCCGTGGCCTTGGAGAATTCCCCGACCTTGCGGCAGAACTTCCAGTGTCCCCACCGGGCCTCGGCCGGCAGCACCGGCACTTCGACGGCGCGCAAGAGCTCGTCGGCGGCGAGTGCGGTTTCGAAGATGCCCGTGACGAAGCCCGCCGTGGGAATGCGCCGCTCACCGCGCGGGCCGAGCGCAATCGCCGTGGCGCCCAGCGCCGGCAGCACGGCGACCCAGTCGGCAGCGGGGTCGGCATGCGCCAGGCTGCCGCCGATCGTGCCGCGGTTGCGCACGGGCCGGTAGGCGATGCGGCGCGCGACGCCTGCCATGATCTCGCCCAGCCTGCCCGGCAGCACTCCATCCTCGATCGCGGCGTGCGTCGTGCCGGCCCCTATGCGGAGCACGCCGGCGGCGGCCGTGACGCCGGCATAGTCCGGCAGGTGGCGCAGGTCGGCGATCGTTTCGGGCTGCGCCAGGCGAAGATTGAGCAACGGCCCCAGCGACTGCGTGCCAGCGCCCGGCCGCGCGCCGGCGGCGAGAAGCTTTAGCGCGTCCGCCCAATCCTTGGGGCGGGCATAGGCGAAGGGCGCGGGCTTCATTGCCGAGCGGCTCGCGCCGCCGCGATCGCCGCCAGCACGCGCGGCGGGCTGGCCGGCAGGTCAAAAACCTCGGCGCCGAGCGACGCCAGCGCGTCGTTGATCGCGTTCACGATCGCGGCTGGCGGGCCGATGGCGCCGCTCTCGCCGATGCCCTTCTGGCCGAAGGTTGTCCACGGGCTCAGCGTCTCCATGTGGTCGAGCCGCACGTCGGGCACCTCAGTCGTGCCGGGCAGCAGATAGTCCGCGAGAGTCGCGGCCAGCGGCTGGCCGGCTTCGTCGAACGGCATCTCCTCGTAGAGCGCGGTGCCGATACCCTGGGCCAGGCCGCCCAGTACCTGGCCGTCGACAATCATGGGGTTCACGAGCCTGCCGCCATCCTCGACGACCAGGTAGTCCTCGAGCACGACGGCGCCGGTCTCGACGTCGACGCGCACCACGCAGGCATGGCAGGCATAGGAGTGCGTGCCGGTATCGGGATCGGGCCGGTAGCCCGCGGTGATTTCGAGCCCGCCCTTGTCGACGCCGGGCGGCAGGTTCTGCGGCGCGCGGTACCAGGTGTGAGCGACATCGGCGATGCTGACCGAGCCGCCGGTATCCTTGCGACGCACCTTGCCGTCGGCGACTTCGACGTCACTCGCCTGCACCTGCAACAGCGCCGCGCCGATCGCGGCGATGCGTTCGCCGAGCTGGCGGCAGGCTTCGGCCACCGCGCCGCCCGCCATCACCATGGCACGGCTGCCCCAGGTGCCCGTCGAATAGGGCGTGAGCGCGGTGTCGCCGTGGACCACGCGCACCTTGTCGGGATGCACGCCCAGGATCTCGTGCGCGACCTGCGCCAAGGTCGTCTCCATGCCCTGGCCGTGGCTGTGCACGCCCACGCGCACTTCCAGCACGCCATCGGGGCTCAGCCGGACATGGGCCTGCTCGAAGCCCGGCACGAAGGGGATACCCCAGGCGTGATAGACCGACGTGCCGTGCGCGCCCTGCTCGCAGAAGGTGGCGAGGCCGAAGCCCACCGTCTCGCCCTTGGCCTGGCGCGCGCGGATGGAGTCTGGATCGAAGGCCGCCACCGCCCGGCGCAGCGCTTCCGGGTAATCGCCGCTGTCGAACACCTTGCCGACCAGGTTGCGGTACGGCATCGCGTCCGGCGGCACGAGATTGGCGAGCCGTATCGCCTGGGCGGTGATGCCGAGCTGGCGCGCCAGGGCGTCGAGCGTGGTCTCCATGGCGTAGCACACGCCGGTCCGCGCCACACCGCGATAGGGCAGGATCGGCGGCTTGTTGGTGCAGGCCGAGATCGTGTGGCAGCGCAGAAGCGGCAAGATGTAGGGACCCGGCAGGATCGAGCCGACCTGAGCCGCTTCGAGGCAGGCGCCGAACGGATAGGACGAATAGGCGCCGGCATCGACCGTGGCCTCGCAGTCCATGCCGAGAAGCTTGCCGGCGCGGTCGGCCCACGCGGTGATGACATAGTGATGCTCGCGGCAGTTGGCGCCGGCCGAGAGCTGCTCATAACGGTCTTCAAGCCAGCGCACCGGCCGGCCGAGCAGCCGGGCGATGCTGGCGCAGACGATCTCCTCGGGCAGCAGGATGCCCTTGTAGCCGAAGCCGCCGCCGACATCGGGCGAGACGATGCGCACCTGGCCTTCGTCGAGGCCGAGGCAGTCGGCCAGACCGCTCTTGGTGACGTGCGGCATCTGGGTCGAGGTGGTGACGATCATCTGCTCGAGCCGGGGATCCCACTCGGCCAGAACGCCCCTGCCCTCGATCGGCGCCATGCACTGGCGCGAGGTGCGGAGCGTGCGCGTCACCTTGGCGGCGGCGATGGCGTCGAGATCGGCGACGTCGTCGTCGCGCCGCGTCTCGAGGAAGGCGTTCATCGACCAGCCATCGTGGATCAGCGGCTGCGTCGGCAGCGGCGCGGCCAGCATGTCGTGCACGGCAGGCAGCGTCTCGTAGTCGAGCCCGCAGGCCGCCACGAGATCCTCCGCCTCGGCGCGCGTACCGGCGACGCAGGCGGCGATGGCCTCGCCGACGTGGCGAAGCTTGCCGCCCGCCAGCGCCGGCTGCTCGGAGACCCGGAAGCCCGGCAAGGCGGAGTTGGCGCGGATGGTGCGCACGTTCCCTAAGTCGGCGAGCGTGAACACGCGCTTCTCCGCGCCGGCGGGCTTGGTGACGCCGTGCAGCCGCGCATGCGCGACGGGGCTGCGCAAGAAGGCCACTTCCAGCATCCCAGGCCGGGCGATGTCGCCGACAAAGCGGCCAAGGCCGTGCAGGAAGCGCGCGTCCTCCTTGCGCCGGAGCGACGCGCCGACGCCCAAGGTCGCGGCTCGCGCCGCCTGACCTGCCGTCATGCGGCGTCGGCCAGCATAGGCTCGGGCAGGATCACCGAATCGGCATCGAAACGCTTGCCGGCGCGCAGGCAGAAGACCGGACGGATGAAATGCTCCGCGACCACCTGCGTGTCTTCATTGTCCTTCAGCACGAAGCGTCCGCTCTCGTCGGCCAGCACCGACAGATCCGCCTCGACTCCCGGACGCAAGGTACCGATCTCGTCCGTCATGCCGAGCATGGCGGCGCAGTTGCTGGTGACCATCGGGATGACCTGCTCCAGGGTCAGTCCCAATGCCAGCATGCTGGTCATGGCCGAGGCGAGCGAGAAGTTCTGCGCGCCGGCGAACAGGTGCATCTCCTCGTTGTCGGGATGCGTCTCCGGCGTGCCGCGCGGCTTGGGGATCGTGGTGTTGTAGCCGTGCATGTCGGCGCCCAGCGTATCGGGCACGATGCCGGCCTCGAGCACCAGCCGCGCCATCTTGAAGGAGAAATGCGAGCCGTGGCCGACATCGGTCTTGAGGCCCTGCGCCAGCGCCTCGCGCACCACCGGATGGACCTTGCCGTGCTGGTCGACGAAGCCGCCGGGATGGCGCGTGAAGGGATGCGCCAGGATATCGCCCGGCCGCAGGATCTTCAGCATGTCCGGCAGGATGGCGTCGGGATCGTAGGGATGCTTGTCCTCGGGCAGCGGCCAGAGCTGGCCGAAATGGATGTAGAGCGGCAGGTCGAGCGCGCGGCCGATCTCCGCGGCTCGGCGCATCGCTTCGTCGCCCCAGCGCGTGAACCCGCCGATCTCGGCATGGCCCTTCACGCCGCGCACCAGGTCGGCGTTCTCGCGGGCCGCGCGCACCGTGTCGGCGACGGCAATGCAGTCGGGACGGTAGAGCTCGGGGTAATAGTGACCCTCCAGCCCACCCACCATGTAGGCGGAGATGAAGGCCAACACGCGGGTAGCAGCGGGCTTGACGGCATATTCGCGGAAGCCGGGGAAGGTCAGCACCGAGGGCCCACCCTGGTCGACCACCGTGGTCACGCCGGAATGGACGCCCACGGTATCGGCGTCGAGGCCGAAGCGGCCGCTGACATAGCGATAGACGTGGGCGTGGGTGTCGATCAGGCCGGGCAGCACCAGCTTGCCGCCGACATCGACCGTCTGCTTCGCCGGACCCGGCAGGTTCTTGCCCACCGCAGCGATACGGCCGTCGCGCACCGCGACGTCCAGGACGCCGTCGAGGCCCTGGGCCGGATCGATGACCCGGCCACCCCGAAGCAAAAGATCGTATGGCGCGGATGGCACGATATCCATGATGGTTCCCTCGGTTGGCCGACGCGCATTGTGTTGGTCCGGCGCCATCCGGACAAGGGCCGCGATCGGCGGCATGCGGTTTGCATGCCGACCAGCCAAACCGGGAGGGAATCGTGATCCTGGAAGGCGCCGGAGACAAGGCCATGAGCCCCAAGACGAACCGCGCCTTGCGCGATGCGGGGCGATGGCTATTGGCGTGCATCGAGAGCTTTCCCATCCCGATCGAGGAAGCCTTGTGGGTTGAAGACTCCAGGCGCACCGTGGCCGAAGAAAGGGCCGCGGCCTGGAGGAGGAAGATCAGCCCATGACAGAAATCCTGCGCGAGATCGTGCGCCATCCGTCGGCCTGGTACGGCCGGGACCTGGCGAACGACAACTCGTGGATCATCCATCTCGAGCCCGCCCATCTCGCGGAGATCGCCGCGGCCGCCCAGTCGGTCACCCGACGCGGCCTGCCGTTCGCGGCGCTCACCCGGGACGACTTCCCGCTGCCGACGCTCGGCCCCCTGCTGCGCCAATGGCAGGACGAGATCATCGACGGCCGCGGCTTCTACGTGCTGCGCGGTCTCAACGCCACGGACTACACCGACGCCGAGGTCGGCATGATCTTCTGGGCCATGGGCCTCTATCTCGGCCGCGCTGTCACCCAGAATCCCATGGGAGACCTTTTAGGCCACGTCTATGACCATGGCCGCCGCTACGGCGACATCGACGTGCGCGGCTACGAGACCAGCGCCCACCTGCCCTTCCACACCGATTCGGGCGACATCGTCGGCCTGCTCTGCCTGCGTCGCTCCAAAAGCGGCGGACTGTCGAGCGTGGTGAGCGCGGTCACCATCCACAACGAGATCCTGAAGCGTCATCCCGAGTATCTGGCGCCGCTCTATCGCGGCTTCCACTACATCCGCCGCGAGGCCGCGCTCACCGAAAGTCCCGTCACGCCCTATCGCCTGCCGGTGTTCGGCGTGCGCGACGGCCTGGTGAGCGTCCGCCTCATCCGCAACCAGATCAACGCCGCCTGCACCAAGACCGGCGTGCCGCTGGCGCCGATCGAGCGGTTGGCGCTCGACCTGTTCGACGAACTGGCGCAGGACCCGGAGATCCATCTCGACATGGACCTGCAGGTCGGCGACATCCAGTTCTGCAACAACTACGTGATGCTGCACTCGCGTACGAGCTTCGAGGACTATCCCGAGATCGAGCGCCGCCGCCACATGATCCGGCTGTGGTTGACCATGGACGAGCGCCGGCCACTGGCCGAGGGCTTCCCGCCGCAGAACGGCTACGGCGACCGCCAGCTTGTCGAAACCGCGCTGCAAGCGACCGGCTGAGGCGGCACACTGGCCACAGGCGGAGACATGACATGATCAAGGGGTTGACGATTTTTGCCGCGGCGATGGGCGCGCTTTGCAGCGTTTGGGACTCCACCGCCCAGGCGCAGGACAAGTGCGAGCCCAAAATCGGCCGTCCGCCTCTGGTGCGCAAAGGCATGATGATCGCCGCGATCAATCCCACGGTCGCGCCGATCCAGTACATCGACGATGACGGCAACATCATTGGTCTCGACGTCGACCTCGGCAACGCCATCGCCGACCGGTTGTGCCTGAAGATGCAATTCCAGAGCACGCAGTTCGCGACCATGATCCCGATCCTGAAGGAAGGCCGCATCGACCTGATCAACTCCTTCATGTTCTACACGCCGGAGCGGGCCAGCCAGGTGCTGATGATCCCCTACGGCGCCTCGTCGGCCGCGATCGTGGTCCCGAAGAAGAATACCGACGAGGTGGGCGGGCTCGACTATTTCTCGGGCAAGCCGTTCGCGACCGAGCTCGGCACGGTGGACTACCAGGAAGCCAAGGCGGCGAGCGAGGCGCTGGTCAAGGCGGGCAAGCCTGCGATCGACATCCGCACCTTCGGTACCTACGCCGACGTCCTGCAGGCGCTCTCCGCCAACCAGGTCGCCGGCGCCTTCATCGGCGTCGAGCAGGCAATCTACTATCAGAAGAAGGGCGCCGCCTTCTTCCGCATCGCCGTCAGTGGGCTGGAGCCGCATGCCGAGGCGCTGGCCTTCAAGGATCCTGTCCTGGCCGACGCGGTCGCCAAGGTGATGAACGACATGAAGGCCGACGGCAGCTTCGACAAGATCTTCGCGCCCTACGGCCACTGCGTGCTGCCGGGACCCTACAAGGTCATGTCCGGCCCACTGCCGCCCTTCACCTGCCCGAGCCGCAAGGAATAGGCAGGCCGAGGTGATGGCGTAAGGTCGTGCCCTCGTAATCTCGGCGAAACAGCCCGCGCCGCTGCAGGATCGGCACGACCTGGTCGACGAACAGGTCCATTTCGTCGTGGAAATAGGCCGGCATGACGTTGAAGCCGTCGCACGCTCCTTCGTCCAGCCACAGCTTCATGTGATCGACGAGCTGCTCAGGCGTGCCGACGAAGGAGCCGTGCGAGCGACTGGCGGCGACCAGGACGCCGCAGTCGCGCACCGACAGGCCCTCGCGATCGGCGCGCTCCATCAGATGCATCACGCGCGGCGTGAAGGCGCTGCCGCCGGCGCGGATGTCGGCGGTCGGCAGCGGGCCGTCCTGTGGATAGTCATAGAGGCGGAACTGCATCTGCTCGCTCAGCATCCAGATGCCGACCGCCGGATGCAGCAGATCGTTCAGCATCGTCTCCTTCTCGAGCGCCTCCTTCTCGGTCGAGCCGAGGATCGGCATCAGGCCCGGCAACACTTTCAGGATCGCCGGATCGCGGCTGTGGCCCGGCATCCTCTGCTTGACGGCAGCGCGGAACTTGATCGCCTCCTGGCGATTGCTTTGTGCGGCGAAGATCAGCTCCGCCACTGTGGCGGCGAATTCCAACCCGGCCGGCGAGCCGCCCGCCTGCACCATGACCGGCCAACCCTGCGGCGAGCGCGGCAGGTCGAGCGCGCCCTTCACCGAGAAGAACTGTCCCTTGTGATCGAGCTCGCGCACCTTGCCCGTATCGACGAACGTCCCGCTCGCGCGATTGGCCGTGACGGCGCCGTCTTCCCAGCCGTCCCACAGGCTCTTGCAGATGTCGACGAACTCCCGGGCGCGCTGGTAGCGCATGGTCTTTTCCATGTGCGACTTGCGGCTGAAGTTCAGCGCTGCATCGTCGTTGGCGGTGGTGATGATGTTCCAGCCGGCGCGGCCGCCGCTCAGATGGTCGAGCGACGCGAAGCGGTGGGCGATGGCGAAGGGCTCGTTATAGGTGGTGGAGAGCGTCGCCACCAGGCCGACGCGCTCGGTGGCGCCGGCCACGGCCGAAAGGATCGAGATCGAATCGATGTTGTTCAGCGCGCCTTGGGCGATGACGCGGCCATCCTTCTCGCGCGCCGCCAGCATGTCGCCCACGAACACCAGGTCGAACTTGCCGCGCTCGGCCGCCTGGGCGGTGCGACGGTAGTAGTCGTAGCCGAGGATCTCCCGCGGCTGGACGGAGTCATGCCGCCATCCCGCGATATGGTGCCCGCCGGGATAGGTGAAGACGCCGAGATGCATCCGTCGCTCTGCCACGTGAGCTCTCCCTAGGCGGCGAAGCGGCTCTGCGCACGCTGCAGGCCGAAATGGCCGCGCAGCGTCGTCGAATCGTAGCCCAACCGCACCAGCCCGCGCTGGCGCAGCAGCGGCACCACGGCGTCGACCAGCAGACCAAGATCGATCGGCAGAACGGCGGGCAGGACATCGAAGCCGTCGCAGGCGCCGGCCGCGTGCCATTCGGCCAGGTGCGCGGCGAACTGCTCGGGCGTGCCGACAAAGCGCGTTGCCGCGGCGTCCGGCGTCCCTAACGCGTCGAGCTCCGCCGCGCGCCGGGCGGCGGCGGCCTCCGTCTCCGCCAGGATCGCCATCGTGCGGGCGACGTAGCGCAGGCCGTCGGCGTCGCGGCCGTGCCGGGCGGCGCGCGCACGCCAGTCGGCGCGCCCCTGCTTTGCTTCGGCGATCGTGGCCGGCCGGGCCAGCACGACCTCGGCGCTGGCGGCAGCGCCCTGCCGCGCGTCGCCGGCCGGCACGTCGCGATGCAGGATCACCGGCTGGCCCTGGACCGGCCGGGGCACGTTCAGTGGGCCGCGTACGGTGAAGAAACGGCCGGCATGATCGATTGGATGCACGCGCTCGGGATCGGCGAAGGTGCCGGTCGACTGATCGACGACGAAGCCGCGGTCCTCCCAGCTGTCCCACAGCTGGCGCGCGACGTCGATCAGCTCGGCGAGCCGGAGCGCGGCCTCCTTGTCGGCGGTCGGCAGGTCGGGCCGCTGGACCCTTGTAGCGAGCTCGGGGCGGCCGTCGAGGCCGGCGATCCAGCCGGTGCGACCGCCGGCCAGGTGATCGAGCGTGGCAAAGACGCGGGCGACGTGAAAGGGCTCGGCCACGTCCGCCGGCCAGTAGCCGCAGAGGCCGATGCGCCTTGTGGCGCCGATCAGCAAACCGAGCAGCGGCAGCGGATCGAGCTGCAGCCCATCGACCCGGCCCGCGGCGCGCACCACCAACGGCGCGGTCGGCAGGCCGAGCAGCACGGCGTCGAGGCCGCCGCGCTCGGCGGTTTGCGCCGCCGCCTTGAACGGCGCCGCGCCCGCGAAGCCCGCCTTGCCGGAAACGCGCCAGGCGGCGGGATGCCAGCCGTGCGCCGCAAGCGATGCCAGCAAATGCATGTCAGGCTTCGCCCATCACCATGCGCAGGAAATTTCGGGTGCGTTCATTGCGCGGGTTGCCCATCAACTCCTCCGGCCGGCCTTCCTCGATGATACGGCCTTCCTCCATGAACAGGATGCGGTCCGCGGCCTTGCGCGCAAACTGGACCTCGTGCGTCACCACCACCATGGTCATGCCCTGTTCGGACAGGTCCAGCATCACCTTCAGCACCTCGCCCACCATCTCCGGATCGAGCGCCGAGGTCGGCTCGTCGAACAGCATGACCGCCGGATGCATCGCGAGCGCCCGCGCGATCGCCACGCGCTGCTGCTGGCCGCCGGAGAGCTGCGCCGGATAGGACGCCTCCTTGTCGGCGAGGCCGACCAGCGCCAGCAGGCGCTTGGCGTCGACTTGCGCCACCGCGCGCGGCGTCTTCAGCACCTGCACCGGCCCGCACATCACGTTCTCCAAGGCCGTCATGTGGCTGAACAGATTGAACTGCTGGAACACCATGCCGACCTGACGGCGCTGGCGCGACAGGCCGGCGTCGGAGAGCGTCGCGCGCCGGCTGCCCTTCGGCGACACGCCCAAGGCAGCGCCATTGATGCAGACCTCACCCGAATCGGGACGGTCGAGATGGTTGATGGTGCGCAGGAAGGTACTCTTGCCGCCGCCCGACGGGCCGATGATCACCACCACCTCGCCCTTGTAGACGGTGAGGTCGACGCCCTTCAGCACATGGTTCTGGCCGAAATGCTTGTGCACGCCGCGCGCCTCGACCACGACCGCGCGCTTGTCTTCCACCGCCTGGGTCACGAAGACAGCACCGCGCTCTCGACGGCGGCCGTGAGCTTGGTGCGGCGCGTCGTGCGATCCTCCGCGACCGAGCGCGAGGCATAGGCTTCGAGCCAACCCTGAATCACGCTCCATACCGTGGTGAGCACCAGATAGTAGAAGGCCGCCACCAGGAAGATCTCCAGCACCTTGAATTGCACCTGGACCAGCAGCTCGGTGCGCCGCAGCAGCTCCTCCAGGGAGATTACCGAGGCGAGCGAAGAGGTCTTCATCAGGCCGTTGAAGGCGTTGCCGAGCGGCGGAATAATGATGCGCAGCGCCTGCGGCATGACCACGACGCGCATGGTCTTGGGCCAGGTCATGCCGATGGCGCGCGCGGCCTCGAACTGGCCCTTGGGCACCGCCAGGACGCCCGAGCGGATGATCTCGGCGAGATAGGCGCCCTCGTTGAGGCCGAGCCCGATCAGTGCCGAGGCGACGACACCCAACTGGATGCCGAGCTGCGGCAGGCCGGTGTAGACGATGATGAGCTGCACCAGCACGGGCGTTCCGCGGAACAGCCAGACGTAGCCCGAGGCCGGCAGCCTGAGCCAACGTCGCTCCGACATGCGCATCATCGCCGCGATAACACCGAAGATGAGCCCGATCAGCATGGCGCCGACCGAAAGCCCCAGCGAGATCGCAGCACCCGTCAGCAGGTACGGGCTATGGATGTAGTGGAGGAAGCTCGCCCAATCCCACATTGCCGTCAGCCCTCCCGAAGCGTGTTTTTACTGGCGCGCGCGGCAAGTCCGTACCGTGCGCCGGATCAAGTGCGCCAGATCAAGCAAGGCGCATGCCGACATTACGCCGTGGGCGGATCCCAGACGAGCACCCGGACCGGCGTCGGATTGAAGCCGTTGCACGGATTGTTGACTTGGGGACAGTTGGAGATCACGAAAATCACATCCATGTCGACCGTGACATCGACGTGGTTGCCGCCCGCAGAGATTCCGTCGACGACGGTGAAATTCCCCGAAGGATCAATCGGCACGTTCATGAAGAAGTTCAGGTTGGCGACGATGTCGCGCTTGGCCAGGCCGTATCGGGAAAGTTCGAGGATGAAATTCTCGCGGCAGGCATGCTGGTATTTCGTCGATTCGCCGAAACGGACCGCGTTGCTCTCGCACGAACAGCACCCCGCCGAGGTGTCGTGCCGTCCGCAGGTATCGGCGGTGATACGCGCCATGATCCTGCCCTTGTTGGAGACCAGCCGCGTTCCCAGTTCGACATAGGCCGATCCCTGGACACGCATCGTGTCCTGGGCGCTGTAGCGTTCGGCCGGATCCTCGGCGCAGTAGAGCAGCGCATCGACGGCCTGCTGGCCTTCGATGTCGACGATTCGCAGCGTCTGCCCGCGCTTGAGGAGACGCGACCAGGGCCGTTCGGCCGGCACCTCGTGGGAATAAACGGCGTCGGCGGGTTCCGGTATCGACTGATTGGACATCGCACTCTCTCCTCAGGCGTAGAGCCGATCCGTGAACTGAAAGGCGCGAACGATCTCCGGCGACGTCGTCCGGCAGGGATCGTCGGCCGCGGCGGGCGGTGCGCGGTGCCGCACCAGCGTGATAGGGCCGCCGGCGGCAGGCCGTGCCGGATCGAGCGGATGGAGGCAGTTCGAGAGCACGAGCACGAGATCGGTCTCGGCGCGCAGGTCGACGAGGTCGCCGGGCCGCTTGCGCGCGGCATTCCAGACGAAGCGGCCGGCCGCATCGACCGAGACCGGGGCAAAGAAGCTCACGCAGGGCGGGATGTCGCGCAGTCCAAGTCCAAGTTTGGACGCGGCTGCGAGAAAATTCTCGTGAGTGTTGCGCGAGACCTCGCCGTAGGCGGCGAGCGCCGAGGCCGGCGTCGAGCCGCCCATCAGAAGATCGTGCGCGCCGCTGGTATCCTCGATCAGCGACAGGAAGACCCTACCCATATCCGAGAGGATGACGCGCCCCTTCGACAGGGCGGCGCTCCATTGAACCTTGGCCGTGTCGGCGCAGTTGATCCGCTCCGACGGATCATATTCGCACCAGCCGATCAGCGAGACGCTCGACACGCCCAGCGGGTCGATGATGCGCAGGGCCTCACCCCGCCGCAGCCGCACCGTATCGTACCAGCCCGGCGGGACCTCCTCGCGGCTGATGACCGCTTGCGGCGCGATCGGCGCGCCATCAAGCGCGGTCGCCGCCGGCAAGGCCTTCGGTGTCGCGTCCTGTCCTGCCAACCGAAGTTCCTCGTAGCGGCGGCGGTTGGCCGCGGAAATCTCTGCCTTCGTCCTTCCGACCATTTTATGCCTCACGGTCTCATGGCGACGGGAAATCGTTCGCGCAGGCCGTCAGCGGCCGGCCATCAGGTAATCCCGTGCCGCGAGCGCGTGCACGCGCAGCACATGGTGGAACTCGGCGACGCTTACGCTTTCATCGACGCCGCCCATGCCGGCCGGCGAACAGCCGTAGACGAAGGCTGGCACGCCCTTCATCCGCCAGAAGCGGGTGTCGGTGCCGCCGAGGCTGACGATCGGCTGAGGCGGCGCGGCTAGGCCCACGCCGGCGTGGCGCAGGAGATGGCCCATCATTTCGTGCGTCGGATCGGAAACGGTGGCTTCCGGGCCGTCGGGCAGCAGTTCCTCGAAGCTGATGCCGGGATGGCGCGCGACGATCGCCGCGACCTTCGCCAGCACCGCGGCGCGGCCGATGCCGACGGGCAGGCGGAAATCGACCTCAAGCACGCACTCGGCCGGCAGCATGTTGATCTTCACGCCGCCCTGCATCGTGCCGATGTTGACCGACACGCGGCGCATCACCTCGGCGGCGCCGGCCCCCAGCGACAGGTCGGCAGCCTTGCGCACCTCGGGCCGGTCGAGCGCGGCCTGCACGGTCGCGGGCTCCTCCGGCACCATCGCCTCGATCGCCTGCAGGTCCCGGATCAGCACGGCCGCCATCTTGTTGGCACTGCCGCCGGTGTGCGGATAGGCGCTGTGGCCGCCCTTGACGGCGATCTTGAAGCGCAGCCACAGCATGCATTTCTCGCCGAACCGCACGGTCGCCAAGCCACTCGGTTCGGTGTTGAGCACGCAGTCGCCCAGCACCTCTTTGGCGCAGTTCTCGATCAGCCAAGCGGTGCCCCATTTGCCGCCGGTCTCCTCGTCCGACACCACAGTGAGCGTGACCCGGCCCGCCAACTCGGCACGCAGGCGGTACAGGTAGGCGAAGACGAACAGAAGCGCCGTGGTGCCGCATTTCATGTCGACGGTGCCGCGCCCGTGCACCCTTCCGTCGGCGATCTCGCCGGACCAGGGATCGCGCGCCCAGGCGGCGCGGTCGCCGACCGGGAACACATCGAGATGGCCATTCAGCACCAGGTGCCGGCCGCTGCCGGCGCCGCCGGTGAACGTGGCGATCAAGTTGGGATGGGCCGCCTGGGGTGCCTCGATGCGATGCGCGATGCCCTCGCGATCGAGGAAGGCGCGGAAGAAATCGGCCGCATGCCGCGTGTCACCCGGCGGGTTGGCGGTGTCGATGCGGGCGAATTTCTGCAGAAAGTCGAGCTGACGGTCGCGCTCGGACTCGAGCCAGTGCAGCAGCCGGTCGGTTTCACTCATGGCCGGCGGAATTGCGGAACCGGCGCTTCGTGGACGACGACGCCGTCCTTGACGACGGTGAGGCACGCCGCGCCGCCGATCGCATAGGCGATGCCGCGCGGGTCGTCGGTGTCCCAGACCACGAGATCGGCGGCGCGGCCCACCGCGATGCGCCCGGCCTTCGCGCCGAGACCGAGGGCGCGCGCGCCGTTCACGGTGAAGCCGCGCAGCGCCTCCTCGGCACTGAGGCGAAACAGGTAGCAGGCGAGATGCATCTGCGCCGCGGGCGATACGGTGGGCGAGCTCACCGGATTGGAGTTGGTCGCCAGCGCCATCGGCACGCCCAGTTCGCGGAACAGCTCGACCGGCGGCTTCTGCGTCTCGTGCAAGGTGAGGTGCGCGCCCGCCAGCAGGGTCGCCACCGTGCCCGCCTCTGCCATCGCCCGCACCGTCGCCGGCGAGGCGAATTCCAGGTGATCGGCCGACAGGCCGCGATATTTGGCGACGACGGCGCCGGCACCGAAATCGGTGTACTGGTCGGCGTGGAGCTTGACGGGCAGGCCATAGGACCGCGCCTTGTCGAACAGGCGGCCCATCTGCGCGTGGCTGAAGCCCACCTTGTCGCAGAAGCCGTCGACCTGATCGACGAGGCCCTGGCGTACGGCCTCGGGCAGGACGTCGTCGCACATGAAGTCGACGTAGTCGTCGCGCCGGCCGGCATATTCGGGGGCCAGCCCATGGGCGCCGAGATAGGTCGACACCACCGTGACCGGCAGGTCGCGCCCCAGCGCGCGTGAGATCCGCATCAGGCGGAGCTCGGTGTCGCGGTCGAGGCCGGCGCCCGACTTGCTTTCCACCGTGGTGACGCCGTTGGCGATCAGCCTGCTCATGCGGGCGCGGCTGGCGGCGTAAATCGCCTCTTCCGAGAGCCGTCGGGTGCGCCTCACCAGGGCACCGACGCCACCGCCCTTCGCCTCGAGGTCCCAGCGCTGGCCGCCCTGCGAGAGCACCTCGAAATCGATGAGGCCCTCCTCGCCATAGACGATGTGAGTGTGCGGATCGACCAGGCCCGGTGTGACGACCTTGCCGGCGAGATCACGGACCGTCCCGGCTTCCCCGGGGCCCTGCGCGGCGGGCCCGACCCAGGCGATTTTGCCCTCGGTGATGCCGATCGCGCCATCGCGCACCAAGCCGAAGGGAGACTCGTCGGCCATGGTGGCGACGGTTGCGTTGGTGAGCAGCAGGTCGAACATGCTTCCGCATCCCAGCATCACGCCGGCGAGTCAACACTGCGATGGCCATTTCTGGCCGCGCCGGATCAGTGATGGTGCCCGTGCCCGTGGAAGCGGAAGCCGAAAAACGGGCGCGCGATGGGAACGTAGACGGGAGACGGCGACGACGTCGGATAAGAAGTCGGATAAGACGTCGTCCGCGGATAGGTCGACGACGACGGCACGGTCGATGACGACCCCACCGCGCCAGCGTTCGCCACGACCGGCGCACCGCCGGGTAGCGCGGCGTCGCGCGCGCTTTGCTCGTCTGCCCTGCTGTACCATTCCGCTGCCGCCTGCTTGTCCTGTGCAACCCATTCGCCGCGTTCGTACATGCGGGCGACATTGCGCTGCGCCTCGGGCGAGCCTTGCTCGGCAAGCGGCAGCCAGATCTTGAAGGCGGTGGCATAGTCGCCGCGCGCGTAAGCGGCTTCAGCATCGGGCTGCGGCAGCGCGAACGCGGTCCCCGACAGGGCAAATCCAAGCGAAACGATGAGCAGGCTCAGCCAACGCATGGCGGCATCCTTCTCCCCGGTCGAAACTTGGCACAAATCGCCGGCGTCCGCGAGGGGTATGCCGTCAGCCTGACGTAACGACCGGCATGGATGCTAAGCTGTCCGCTCTTCCAGGAGGCTTGCCGTGCTCACCCTTCTACGGGCGATTGTCCTCGCCATAAGCTGCGTTTTGGCGCTGTCGGGGCCGGCGCCCGCCGACCAGTGGGACGACCTGGCGCAGAAATTCGTCGACCAGGAGCATGCGCGCCTGGTTCGCCGCGCGGCGGACAAGGACGACATCGTCATTGTCATGGAGCACAGGCTGGTCACGGAGCGGATCGTGCTGGTCGTCACGGACAGCAAGCCCGCGATCTCCTTCCAGTTCAAGTCGGCGACCCTGCCCGGCAGCGACGCTTTCGACCTGATGGCTCGGGCCAGCAGCCTCGTCACCGGCAAGGACGCGGCCATCGCGATGCGCCTGCTCCGCCAATCCTGCGCGGCCGCACGCACGAAAAAGCCCGGGGTGGCCACCGCCAGCGAGAATGGGATCTCCGCCACCTGCATCCTGCCGCACGATGGGGGGGGCGTGAATTTCCTCGTCGCGCCGGATTGATCGCCGCTTAGAATGCCGCAGCAATGTCAGCCACCTTAGCGCCGGGCGCTCCCGGTTCACTGCCGACCTGGACGTCGAGTGCCAAGGACATGGTGACGACGGCGCTCGGCACGAGTCGCGTCTGGGTCACGCTGGGCCACGGCATCGTCAACGAGATCTACTGGCCGGCGACCGGGACGCCGCAGATCAGGGACCTTGGCTTCATCATCTCGGGTCCCTTCGGCTGGGTCGAGATCAAGCGGGAAAGCGTCTACCAGATCACCGTCCCGGCCCCCTATGTGCCGTTGCCCCAGATCGTCCACGAGGGCAAAGGCTACCGGCTGGTGCTGGAGTTCGCGACCGATCCGTTGCGCGACGTGGTGCTGGTCTCCTTCCATCTCACCGGCGAGGGCACGCGGCTCTATGCCCTGCTGGCGCCGCATCTCGGCAACAGCGGCATGGACAACAATGCCCGCGCCGGCGAGGACCTTTTGGCCTGGAAAGGCGACAACGCCCTCTGCCTCACCAGCGATTGCGGCTTCTCGCGGTCGAGCGCGGGCTATGTCGGGGTGTCCGACGGATGGCACGACTTTGCCGAGAACGGACGGATGGCCTGGACCTTCGCCGAGGCCCCGATGGGCAATGTCGCCCTGTTCGGCGAGCTGCAGGCGAACGAGGGCACGCTGGCGTTGGGCTTCGGCGAAAGCCTGGAGGGCGCGCGCACGCTCGCGCGGTCGAGCCTGAGCGAAGGCTATGGCCAGATCCGTCAGCGCTTCATTGATGGCTGGGAGGAGTGGGGGCAAAAGCTCGTCATTCCTGAGTGCCCGCCCGACATCGAACGGGAGGCCTATATCTCATCGCTCGTCCTCAAGGTGCACGAGGACCGGACCTTTCCAGGATCGATCGTCGCCAGCCTGAGCGTGCCGTGGGGCCAATCGAGCGACACTTCGGGCGGCTACCACCTGGTCTGGGCGCGCGATTGCGTCGAAGCGGGGCTTGCTCTGGTGGCCGTGGGCCAGGTCGACGATGCGCGATGGATGCTGTCCTATCTCATCGCCACCCAGGCCGATGACGGAAGGTGGAACCAGAACAGCTTCCCGGACGGTCGCCCCTTCTGGACCGGGATCCAGCTCGACGAGGTGGGATTTCCCATCGTTCTCGCCAGCAAGCTCATGGAGGAAGGCGCCCTTGCCGGATTGAGCGGCGTCGAGGCCATGATCCGCTGCGCCGTCCGCTATCTCGCCAACCACGGTCCGATCAGCGCGCAAGATCGCTGGGAGGAAAATGCCGGCATCAGCCCGTTCACGCTGGGCATCGAGATCGTGGCGCTGATCGCCGCCGCGCGGTTCTTCGAGGATGATGAGCGGGACTATTGCCAGTCCCTAGCGGACTACTGGAACGAGCGGATCGAGGACTGGACCTATTACGAGCATGGCCCCTTCGCCGAGCAATACGGCGTCGACGGCTATTACGTGCGCATCGATCCCGGCGGCACGGACGAGGACCTGCGCGGACGCATCGAAGTGAAGAACCGCGGCGGCGAGACGGTGCCGGCCGCTTCCCTGGTCGGCATGGAGTACCTCTATCTCGTTCGCCTGGGATTGCGCGACGCCAACGATCCCAGGATCCAGAACACGCTCAAGGTCGCCGACGGGCTGCTCAAGGTCGAGACGCCGCAGGGTGCCGCTTATCGCCGCTACAATGGCGACGGCTATGGCGAGCACGAAGACGGCAGGCCGTTCGACGGTACCGGGATCGGCCGTCCGTGGCCGCTGCTGGCCGGCGAGCGCGGCCATTTCGATCTGATGCTCGGGCGCGACCCGCTGCCTTATCTCCAGACGATGGCGCGCATGACGGGGCCAGGGGGGCTCATTCCTGAGCAGGTCTGGGACGGGCCATCGCTGCCGGCGCGCGGACTGGAACCCGGCAAGCCCACCGGCAGCGCCATGCCGCTCGTCTGGGCGCATGCCGAATTCCTGAAGCTGCTGGTCGCCCGGCAACGCAAGCGTCCGCTCGAACTGCTGGACTCGGTCGAAGAGTATCTGCGGCTCAAGAAGACAAAGAACGGCCCATGGCACTGGCGACCCGACCTGCCCTTCGATGTCGTGCCCGCCGGCCGCGACCTCTTGGTCGACATGCCGGTTCCGTTCGTCCTGCATCTGGGATTCGACGGTTGGCAGGGCATCGAGGACCGACCGTCGACGCCGCTTGCCTTCGGCCGGCACGGCGTGCGCCTGGCGGCGAAGGACTTCGATGGCCGTCTGGTTGTCGATTTCACCTTCTATCTTGTCGATGCAGGGCAATGGGAGGGCCGCGACCATCACGTGCGGCTGGCGCAACCCCATGCGTGATCAGGGTGCGTGATCAGAAGGCCAGCAGGTTGTCGCGAAAAAGCTTGTAGGCAAAGCCGTCGCGGATCAGGCCGCGCCGCTTCAGGGCCGGCGCCAGGCCATCGGTGATTTCGGCGATGCTGCGGCGGGTCACGTTCTCGGTGATCATGAAGCCGTCGCCGCCCATTTCCCGAGCCGCCTCCCCCATCTCCGCCGCGACGCTGTCGGGCGTGCCGACGAAGTCGATTCCGCCGCTCGCGGGATCGGTCAGCATCTCGCGCAGCGTGGTCCGGCCGGTGCCGCTGGTCATCAACGCGGTCTGGCCGCGCGAGGCATTGGTCTTGACCTCGGGCAGCGGCTCGTCGAGCGCGAATTTGGAAAAATCGACGCCGCTCAGGAAGGACAGCCGGGCGAGACGGAACTCCATGTTGCGGCTGAGCGCCGCGTCAGCCCGCGCCTTCCTGGCCGTGGCCTCCTCCCGAGTCTCGCCCAGCACGATGCCGACCGAGAACATCACCTTGCAATGATCGGGATTGCGACCGTGCCGCGCCATTCGCTGCCGCACGTCGTCGCGATAGCGCTTCGCCTCGGCGGCGCCGCGGCAGACGGCCACGATGGTATCGGCGTATTTGGAGGCGAACTCGCGGCCCGCGGGCGACATGCCGGCCTGGCAGATCACCGGACGGCGCTGCGGGCCGGGCGGCATGTTGAGCGGCCCGCGCGAGCTGAAGTATTTGCCGACGAAGTCGATGGGATGGACCTTGCGGAAATCGGCGTACATGCCGCTTTCCGGATCGGCGACCACGGCATCCGGCTCCCACGACTGCCAGAGCTTGTCGACGACCTGGATCCACTCGTCGGCGATCTCGTAGCGCAGGTCGTGCTCATGGTGGCGCTCGAGACCGAAATTCTGCGCCGTGCGATCGTTGTGCGCCGTCACGAGATTGAGGCCGACCCGGCCCTGGGTGAGGTGATCGAGGGTCGCCCCGAGGCGCGCCGCGAGGTAGGGCGGGTAGAAGCCCGTGGTCATGGTGGCGACGATGCCGAGATGGCTCGAGCCCTGCGTCAGCAAGGGGACCAGCGGCATCGGATCGTGCTTGGGCACCGTATAGGCGTTGTGCAGGTACCATTCCGGCGACCCCGTGTAGGCGTCGGGCACGAAGGAACCATCCTCGATCATCACGTAGTCGAAGCAGGCCCGCTCCATCGCCCGGACAAGATCGATGTAGAGGTCGGGCCGCATGTAGTCGGCGCCGATGGTCCCCGACCAGGGCTGGTTCCAGGCATGAACCGAATAGCCGCGGCCGACAAACCAACCCATGTGAAACATCGAGCCCTCCCCCACCGAACGCCTTGCACGGCGTGTGCCACGCGCCCGGCCCGCCCGACAACCCCGGATTGTCCGGGGCGGCGCCAGGGCTCATGATCCCTGGAAAATCAAGAGCAAGATCGATCAAGGAGGAGGAACGCCATCATGAAGACAAGGCATTCGCTATTTTCGTCAATCGGCGGCGCGACGTTTCTGGTTCTCGCCGGCGCCAGTTCCCTGCACGCTCAGCCCTTCGCGATCGTCGGCAACGACGAGAAGGTCCTGTGGGACAAGAAGGGCGACACGATCCTGTCGGCGCCCGGCAAGGATTCGGTGGTGATCCTCGATCTCGCAAATCCCGAGGCGCCCAAGATCGTCGCCAACTTAGCCCTGAAGAATTCGGTGGTCGGCCCGCCGGTGAATGTCGCCATCGATCCCACCAACTCGATCGCCCTGGTGGCCGATTCGGTCGACGTCATCAAGGATGGCGACAAGCTGAAACAGGTCCCGGACGACAAGGTCTACGTCATCGATCTCAAGGCGACGCCGCCCAAGCTCGCCGGCACCGTGACGGTCGGCAAGCAGCCGTCGGGGCTCAGCTTCAATCCCGCAGGCAACCTCGCGCTGGTCGCCAACCGCGGCGACAAATCGATTGGCGTGCTGTCGGTCAAGGGTACCGACGTAAAGCTGATCGATACGGTCGACATGAGCGACATCGTCTCGCACGTCGCCTTCACGCCCGACGGCAAGCGCGCGCTCGCCACCAAGTTCAACGCCCACAAAGTGGCGCTGCTCGACGTCAACGGCGACAAGGTCACCTATAACAAGCTCGACCTGCCGACGGGCCAGTGGCCCTACAATGTCGCGGTGGCGCCCGGCGGCAAGATCGCGCTCACGGCCGACAATGGCGGCGCCGGCTCCTCCGACGGTAGCGTCGACACGGTGAGCGTGGTCGACCTCGAGGCCACCCCGCCGCGGATCATCGACCGCGTCGTGGTCGGCGACGGGCCGGAAGGCCTCGCCATCTCGCCCAAGGGTGACGTGGCGGTGGCGATCATCCTGGCCGGCTCGAACAACCCAAGCGCCTATTTCTACAAGCCCCATGGCAGCGTCTCGGTGCTGAGCATCGACGGCAAGAAGGTCACCAAGGTGGGTGACGTCGAAGTCGGCGGCCTGCCGGAAGGCGTGGCCTTCACGCCGGATGGCAAGTACCTGTTGGTCGGCAACTACCTCGATTCGGATCTCTCGATCCTCAAGGTCGACGGCAGCAAGATCACCGACACGGGAAAGCGCTTCAAGCTGCCTGGCCATCCGGCGTCGGTGCGGATGGGTGAGCACTGACAGGCCTCGCTGCCTGCATGGAGGCGGACGAGCTCGCTCTCCTTCGGGAAGCGAGCCGTCGACGGCAGCACGCGGTCGAATTCGGCTGTGGCGCTTCGACCCTGCTGTTGCTGGGCAATGGCGTCGGGGCCCTCGACTCGGTCGATTCCCAAACAGCCTGGGTGAGGCGCGTGAGCGACCAACCCGACGCCGCCGCGGCGCTTTGCACAGGCCGGCTCAGGATGCATTGTGTCGATATCGGGCCCACCCGGAAATGGGGTCACCCGTTGGGCGACGAGGCGAAGGCGAGATGGCCTCAGTACGCACAAGCTGTGTGGCAGGCGGCTCTACCCTCGCCTGTCGATTTCGTCCTGATCGATGGGAGGTTTCGTGTCGCCTGCGCCCTGATGGCTCTCCTCAAGGCGCGGCCGGATGCCCTCGTTGCCCTTCACGATTTCTGGACCCGCTTACAGATCTATGGAGAAGCCCTGCCGTTTTTCGACGTCATCGGACGCGCGGGCTCGCTCGCCATCCTGGCGCCGCGGCAGGATCTCGACCAGGCCCGAATCGAGACGCTGCTTGGGCAATATTTGAGCGATCCTGCCTGATGCGTCAGGTCCGGGCCTTCGAGGCGAGCGCAACGGCCGTGTCATAAGCCCGGACGATTTCCGGATCGAGATCGGCAAGCTTGAGGCCATGCAGGCGCACAATTTCCCGAAGCTCCTTCCAGATGGCGGCGGGAACCGGCCTGCGCCCGCGCCCCCAGTCCGAGACAGCGCTCACCGGTTGCTTCAGCGCGGCCGCCATCGGGGCTTGCCAGTCGGGCCCCCACAGCAGCAGCCCGACCTTGGGGATCAAAGTATGGTCTTCCATGCGCGCCCTCATAGCGCGGCCTCGGCTCGCTCGCCAGCGCTATCATTGTGTGCTGGAATTGAGCGATGAAGCACAAGCATCTCGGCCGCACCGGCATCTCCGTCTCCGAACTCTGCTTCGGCACCATGTCCTTCGGCGGCGATGCCGATGAAGCGACCTCCGCGGCGCTCTACAAGGAAGTACGCGACGCCGGCATCAACTTCTTCGACTGCGCCAACGAATACAACAAGGGCAAGTCGGAGGAGATTCTCGGGCGGCTGGCGAAGGGCCATCGCGACGATCTCGTGCTCACCACCAAATGCTTCAACCCGACCGGCCCCGACGTCAACGCGCGCGGCTCCTCGCGCCGCCATGTCGTGCAGGCCGTCGAGGCGAGCCTCAAGCGCCTGCAGACCGACCGCATCGACGTGCTGTTCCTGCACCGCTTCGATCCGGTGACGCCGATCGACGAGGCGATGCGCGCGCTCGAGGACATGGTGCGCGCGGGCAAGGTGATCTACCCGGCCGTCAGCAACTGGGCGGCGTGGCAGACCCAGCGCGCGGTCGACCTGCAGGAGCGCCATAACTGGGCGCGGCTGCAAGTCGTCCAGCCGATGTACAACCTGGTGAAACGCCAGGCCGAGGTCGAGATCCTGCCGATGGCCGAGGCCAACGGCATCGGCGTCATTCCCTACAGCCCGGCCGCCGCGGGCCTGCTCTCGGGCAAGTATTTCGGCCAGGCATCGGGACGCCTCAGGACCAACAAGATGTACGAGGCGCGCTACGGCGATAAGTGGATGTTCGAGGTCGCGGAGAGCTACGTCGGCTTCTGCAGGCAGATGGGCCTGCATCCGGTCAGCACGGCGATCGCCTGGGTGGGGGCTCATCCGGCGGTTACGGCGCCGATCATCGGCGCGCGCAGTGTCGAGCAGCTGAAGGATTCGCTCGCTGCGGTGAAGGTGGAGATGACGCCCGAGCTGCGCGCCGAGATCGCCGACCTCTCGCGCACGCCGCCGCCGGCGACCGATCGATCGGAAGAGCAGAAAGTGGCGAAGACCGCGGCGTAGCGACCGCCTCGTCAAAGACTGCCGACCTACTTTTGGCGTTGTCGCAGAAATGCCGATCGTTCAACCGGGGATTCTATGTGATTTGAGAGACTAAGCCACAGAGCTTCAACGGAAGACGCGTCGGCCGTCGCGCGGCGCACCAGGACGCGGGCAATTGGCCCGACGAATTGAGTAAGCGCCTCTTGCACCCGCTCCAGCTCATGTTCAGGCAAGCGGACGCTGCTGTCGCCACGCTGCGACGTGCCGTCCGCCGCCGGCGAGCGGGAGCGAAGCAAAAGTTTCACCTCGCGACGGAACTGCTCACGCTCGGCGCTATCGGTGATCGACAAGGCGAGCTGTGAACAAAGGTCACCGACGGATCGGCTGCGACCGGCCGTCGTGCGGACCAGAATGCGGGCAATAGGGCCAATATGACCCGTCAGCTTGTGCTCCAGCGCCTGCAACGTATCCGCATCGAGCTGCGCCTCAGGCGCTTGCGTCCCGGCGTCGCGCCGCACTTTCGCCGGATCGGCGGTGCCGCCGGCAACACCGGCGACCGGAGAGATACGGGTGACTGCATTCGCCTCATCGTCGCGGCTACCGCCCAGCACCTGTCGTAGCGCCTGGGCCATCTCGTCGCCCGTTTGGAAACGATCCTCCGGCTGTTTTTCCATCGCGCGTTCGAGCACAAACTGCAGCCTCGGAGCCACGGCACGAACGGGCGCAGGCAGCAGTGGCAATCTCTCATTCTGAATGCGATGGCTGACCTCACCCACGTTGTGGCCCGGAAAGGCGCGCTCGCCAGTCACCATTTCGAACAGCGTCGCGCCTGCCGAAAAAAGGTCGGAGCGACCGTCCACCATGCTGCCACGGCATTGCTCCGGTGACATGTAGTTCGGCGTGCCCATCGATGACGAGGTACTGGTGACGTCGGTATTCACGAATCGGGAGATGCCAAAATCTGCGACCTTGACCCGCATTTCGGGGGTCAACATGATATTTGCCGGTTTGATGTCCTGATGAATGACGCCCATCGCGTGTGCGCTGGCCAGAGCGTCCAATACCTGCAGCATGACGCCGATGGCATCCGGAACAGCCATGACCGGGGCGGTATCGAGCGCCTGGCGCAAACTCGCGCCATAAACGAATTCCATCGCGATGAAGGGCTGTCCCTCATGAAGGGCGAAGTCATAAATCGCGACAATGTTGGGATGTGCACAGCGGGCGGCCGCCTGAGCCTCTCGGCGGAAACGCCGGATGTATTCCGCGCGTTTGCCACCACTCATCAACTCGGTCGAGATCAGCTTTATGGCGACCGACCTGTGGATCTCAGGGTCATGCGCCTTGAAGATCTGACCCATTCCACCAATGCCGACCAAGTTCTCGACGAAATAGCGGCCGATGGCGATCGGGATCGGGGCCACGCCTACCCCCTCGAAGGCGCACCGATCATGCGCCCTCCAGCATTTTTATGGCGTTCTGCAAGCTGCGGTGCATCAGATTGAACGAGCGTCCAAGCGAAGCAATTTCGTCGTGGCCCTTTACCGGGTATTCCGCAACGTCGGGTTTCCCCGCACTCACATCGCGCGCCAGTGCGGTGATTTGCTGCACCGGCCGCAAAATGAAGAAGTGCATCAGCACGTTCAACAATACGAGCATCCCCAAGAATACTGCGCTCAGCGCAGCCACGAACGCCAACAACGAGCGGTTTGCGCGGGCCAGCGCCACACTCAGCGGAACCGAAACGATCTGTGCCCCGATGACGTCGTTCAACACCCAGCCAAATCCGTTACTGTTGCCGTACAGGTCAACCATCGTTGCGGGCGCCGCCGCCGGCGTCGAATGACAAGAGAGACAAGCACGGTCGGTCAGCCGGAATGGGCGAGCGAAGGTCAGAGACGGGCCCGACGGGGTGTCGCGCGTGGCGACAAATTCAGCGAGCTCAGTGTTCTGCTTGAACACATTGATGATATCCGATTCCCAGGTCGTGGCGCGGTCGGAAGGATTGGTGGGGTTGAGCGCGGCTTCCTTGTAGGAATAGTCTGGAAAGTCCTTCTGGACCTGATGGAGCACCGTTTGCGCCGACCAAGACGGAACCGAATGGGGCAGAAAGCGCACGGCCATCTGCTCGCTTATCAAGGGCCTGATCTCGTTCTGGGTGTAGCCACGGACGGCGGTTCCGCTGCGCATGATGAGCGTGGCTTCATTGAGCATCTGCCGCTTGGCTTCCTCCGTCGTGATTTCCCTGGCCAGGAAAGCCGCCACCGCCAGGCCAATCAGAAACGCCGTAATCATCACCAGATTGAATTTGGTCCTGAGCCCCATGCCATTCTCCATGCCGCCTTCATTTTCACCGCACGCTGTTGGCGAGTCGCGTTGCCTGTTCAGCGCTCAGGCGGCCGGTCATTTCGCTCTTGATTTCGAACTGGTAGCGGCGGATGGCGGCCCGGGTTTCGGGTCCGAATGTCCCGTCTATCCGGCCACTGTAATATCCCATGGTTGCCAGCATCAGCTGGATCCGGCGCCGATCCTGCTCGGACATCTGATCCTCGTCCGCCATGGTCAGGCGTTGCGGCGGTGCGACCGGCAATGCAACGACCGATGGCTCGGGCGACGGCGGCACCGGACGGCCGGCAGTGGCGGCAGGCGCCGCGGACGCGACAGGCGCGGCCGAAGGCGAAGCGTCGTGCCGCGCGCCCGGCTCCCCCGCGGGATGTTCAATCGCGGGAACGAAATGCGCCGTCATGGCAGTCGTCTTGGAAAGCCGGCGGCGCATCCCGCTCACGAATGTGTCGGGGCTCACCTCGCCCTCTGCAACCTGATCGCGCAACGCCAACGATGTCGCCGTCGGCCCGTCGCCGCCTGTGCCATCGTTGCTGGCACCAATCACGGCGAAATTCGAAGGGCGTAGCTGTCCGGCGAGGCCGCTCAGTCCTGTTGGCGCTGGAGCGGCCGGCGTCTGGAACACATCCAGTACGACGAATCCGGTGTTCTCCTGGGCACGGATCAGGCTGTCGACCAGGCTCTTTGCAATGATGCCTTGAGTAAGAACGTCGTAGTCGCGAGCGATGGTGGCGGATGCCGGCAAAAGGAACGATCGCCCATTGAATTCCAAGGCATAACCGCAATAGTAGAGGGCGCCCAAAGCCGAAGGGGCTGCAGCGAGTCGGCGCGCCAAGGCGCCAATGGACGTATCGAATTCGCCACGTCCCAGGTCGCTGCGTTCCATGACCTCGAACCCTCGGCCGCGCAATGCATCGCGCACGGTCACGGCAGAAGCGCTGCACCTCGCAAGGGCAGGCATGCTTGCGTAGCGCCCGTTGGAGATGACAAGGGCTATGCGCAGTTGCTCGGACCTTGCCGTGTTCAAACAACAACAGGCAAAGGCGAGGCCCACGAGGACGGTTATCAGATGAGCACGCATCATTAACCTGCCGGCACGTCCAAAGCGCACGATCTCACATCGCAAGCTAGCGGCCGTCGCTTTGATCCAATGTTAGGAAACCCACACCCACGATGGGCCGCCGATGACCATGTCACCACGTGTGCGATAATTCGCCAACGCAATCGGGCGCGTTGACCCAATCCGCAGCGCCCGGTCACACGATTGTCACAGCTGCCCGACGCTGCCCTCCCGGCGCCTGAGAAGAGCGCCGCGGAATGGCGTGCCCAGCACTGACTACTGAGTAGAAAACAATTGCCGGGTCGTGGCGTCGCAGGCGACGGCCTTGGCGTCGCCGAAGACCGGGGTCGGGATGGGAATCACGCGGCCGATCGATATCTGGGGCGAACGGATCTTGCCCTGGACGAGGACCGGGCCGTGCAGGTCCAGGAGATCGAACGACTTCGGATCGGCCTTGACCTGGGCATTCACGACCTGGCTCTGAAGCGAGACCTGGCCGCTGACGTGGAGAATCGACTTCTGCGTATCGAGAAGCGTGCGGTCGAAGATGACGGTGCCGTGCTGGAAGTTGAGCCGGCCCAGGGCACAGAGGATCGGGATGCGATTGTCGCCCGTCACGTAGAGGATCAGCGCATCGAAGAGCTGCAAGCCGGCCAGGCTCACCATCAGGCTGCTTACCGAGCCGCCCGTCATCGCCACCTCGACGTTGCCGTCGGCGACGCTCATCACCTGGGCCAGCGCCTTGCCGGAGCCCGCGAGCGACACCTGCCCCTGGATCTTGCCCTTGGTCGTGTCGAAATAGCGCGAGTTGCGGAAGAACATGCCGAGCTCGATGTTCGAGCCCCTGAGCGCCGCCCGCACCTTGGGCACTTCGGTCTGCGCGTCGATTGAAAGCTCGCCCGTGATGGTGCCGCCGCCGATGAGCGACAGGGTGAGCGGCTTGGCCGTCGCCATGCCGTTGTTGATCAGGACGCGGAACGCCAGCGCCTGCACCGGCAGATAGGCGGGGGCTGTGACCTTCTTGGCGTCGAGCGTCACGTCCATGTTCATCGCCCTGAGGCGCTCGGTATGGAGCGGGACGTTGGGGAAGAGGTCGCCGGTGGCTTCGAGCTGCTGCTGGGTCTGCTTCTGCTGCGGCGAGACGTTGCCGGTCTTGCCCGGCGGCGCACCGACCAGCGGCGCCAGATCGGCGAAGGCGAGGTTCTGCGACACCAGTTTGGCGGTGAGGAACTCCGGCTTCTTGGTCTCGTCGATCAAAATGTCCCCGGTGAGATCGCTGTCGCCCACGTGCCACTTGGTGTTCACGAACTTCCATAGGCCGGGCTCGCGGTCGAGCTTGCCGCTGATCCGATAGGGCGGCGTGGGCGGACCGGGAATGCCCAGCAAAGGATAGATCTCCGACAGGTCCGGCCCGGAGAGCGTGAGATCGGCGTTGGCGCCGGTCCACTGGAAGGGATCCTGCACGGTGCCCTTCAAGGTAAGTTTCGTGGCGCCGTAGTCGACATTGAGATCGATCGGATAGGGCTGCGACGTGTCGCGCAGCATAAGCGCCGAGCCGCCGACGAAGTGGACGGTGAGCGGCTGGTTCTCGAGCTTGCCCTTGAGCTGCAGCTCGGCCTGGGGCTGGGCGCCGGCCTTGCCCTCCGCCGTCGATATCGTGCCGTCGAGCGCGAGCTTGCGCTTGGTGTCCTGGTAGGAAAGACGCCCGTCGGTGATCTCGAGATGACCGACCAGCGGCATTTCGGTCCGGTCCTGGGGCGCCGCCGCCTTGGCGAGGCCGGTCGTCACCGGGCTTTCGCCGAGACTCCAGTTCAACTGCTCCTTGTCGCCCACTTCGACGGCAACCTCGGGCTTGCGCAGCACCAGGCTCGGCAGGACGATATCGCCCTTGAGCAGCGGCCACAGCCGGATGTCGAAGTCGACCTCCTCGGCCTTCAGCATGTGGTCGGCCTTGCCCCAGTCGGCATTGGCGACCTCGACGCCGGCTAGGTGGACGTGCGCGGTCGAGCCCCAGTCGATCGTTACCTTGGCGATGTGCGTCTTGCGGCCGGAATAGGCGCTTGCGCTGCTTTCCACGCGGCTGCGGAAGTCGTCCGAGGTCAAGAACAGGTAGCCGCCAGCCACCGCCCCCACGATTAGGGCAACGAAAATGCCGGCCGACCAACTCAGGATCTTGGCGGTGCGTCCCATGGTTCCATGCTCTTGCCTGCGAAGGTGCAGGATTGGAGACGGTCTCAGGGTCGGAACGATCCGATCGTGGCGTTGGTTCCCTTTACCCTGCCTGCGGGCACCAGAGCGATGCTCAACGCGGCAAGGCTTCGTAGCATCGCCGGCGCCTCCGGGACGAGATCGGGAACTTCACGAGCAGGAATAGTCAGTCGCCATGCAGCAGGTAGATGCGCCCCGACCACAGATTGGCCACTGGCCGGCCGCGCCGTTTCGCCAGAGCCTGCCGCGATGCCGAGGGACAATCTTGACGGGTTCGCCGACGACCGACGGATGAGCGTCCGGCCGCCGCTGCGCTCGAGGCCGGTGAAGAACGTCGAGACGATCACCTCGTTGATCGTGGTCGCGGCGACGCTGCTCGATACCGACATGCGCGGCGGAGTCTTCACCCTCGAGCAGCTCCTGAAGAAGATGCGCGAACTGCTGCAGCCGGGTCGCACGCTCGCGGCCGACGACGTGCGGGCCATTCTGCCGGGGATGGGGCATTGCCTGGCCGCAGCGGGCGGCCGGTGGCGGTGGAAGCACCGCGAGTTGGCCTACCTGGGCTGATACCCCCTTTTCTCCCAGGCGCAGCCCGCAGCGACGTGAGGCGATGGACAAGCCCGCCCTCCAGAAGGTTACGCTGGCCTTCGTGCTCGGCACCGGCATGGCGGCAACGATCGGGCTCGTCATCCTCAGCGCTTGGGCGTGGTCGACGCCGGAGGTGTCGATCTGGCTCAAGGCCGTGCTTCTGCTTCTCACGATCGGCATCGTGGCGCTCGAGGTCATGTTGGGCTTGGCACTGCGTCGCAAGGCGCGGCAGCGCTGACCGGCGAATCGCGGGCGGTGCCGCGATAATATAGGCTCTCCTGAAGTCCGTGGAGGCCGGCCTTGTTGCCGATCGAGCCAGACCCTTGCCGGCGGCCAGGCCGTCCATGAAGGCCGCCAAGCCGCGGCAGGTCGGCGCCTGGATCGTGCTCGCGGTCCTGGTGGCATTCCTGTGCGCGGCCATCGCCTTCATGTATGTCGGCTGGGGTCCGGGCGAAGGCGAGCGCGGGCAGGAAATGTCGACCGCCGGCTATGTCGCGATGGCGCTGAGCATCATCGTCACCCTGGCGCTGGGAATGGGCCTGATGGCCCTCGTCTTCTACAGCAACCGCGAAGGCCACGATCGCGACGCAGACCTGAAGCGCGACGAATAACGTCAAAGCGACACCGCCTCGCCACCGTCCGCCAGGAGCGCTTCGAGACGGTCGAGCAACGGGCTCTGACCCTCGAGGATTTTTATGCGCGCGTCGGCCACGGTGAACCAAGCCGCCCGGTCGACTTCGGGGAACGATTCGCGGCGACCGCTGCGCGGCGGCCATTCGATCTCGAAGATGTTGCTGCTGAGGCGGTCGGGGTCGAAATCGCCCGCCAGTGCGAAGGCCTCGACTTGCTTGCCGCCGCGCTGGCGGATGCTGCCGAGGCGCTGCAGCGGGCCGGTGGGGGCGCTGCCGAGTTCCTCGGCGAACTCGCGGCGCGCGGTCACCGCGGGGTCTTCACCGGCGACGCGCTCGCCCTTGGGAATCGACCAGGCGCCGAGGTCCTTACGACGCCAGAACGGCCCACCGGGATGCACGAGGAGAACGAGGAGCCGGCCGTCCTCGCGGCGGTAGAGAAGAATGCCGGCGCTTTCCGTCGCCATGCGCGGCCTCCGGTGCGGCCTAGTCGCGTCGCCAATCCGGAAAAGCCAGGGCGCGCCAGCCGCTGCGATCGAATTTCTGCCAGTTTCCTTCGGGCTGGGCGAGGCGGTCGGCAATGGCATAGACCGCCGCCGGATGATGCCCCAGGCCGCAATGGCTGCCATAGACCTCGATGTTCTCGCTCGCCAGGCCGTCCTGGTTGAGACAGGTCTGCCAGGCGCAGATGCCGTCGCTGCGGCTGAAGATCGAGGTGGTCGGCACGGGCGGCGCCTCGACCAGCGTGTCGAGCAGTTCCTGATCGTCGACCTTGCTGCCCGACACCATCTCGTAGGCGCGCCACGCGTTGGTCGATTTCGGCGAACCGGCGAACGGGCTGCCGAGACTGATCATGCAACGCACCTTGTCGGGCGCGAGCTTGGCGAGCTGGCGCGCATAGAGGCCGCCCAGGCTCCAGCCGACGAGGCTGATCTTGCGTCGATCGTAGCGCTCGAACAGTTCGTCGATGCGGGCCACCATGTCGCGCTCGAGGCTGCCGCGCAGGCCCAAGTTGCGGCCCTGCTTCCAGCCGTGCGCGCGGTAACCGTGCGAATCGAGGAAGCTCCGCAAGGGCCGCGTGCTCGAATCGTCGGCCAAAAGGCCCGGCAGGACGAGGACGGGATGGCCATCGCCGCGCGGCGTGACCGAAAGCCAGGGACGCAGCAGCCAGAAAGCGCCGAACTCAGGCATGGCGCGGCCTTCGAGCAGCATCAGCGTCGTCGACGGAGGAGGAAGGGCAGCCAGGGTGGCGGACATGATTTTCCTTTTTACGCTACGCAGTCGGAACGAGGGTTAACGGTTGCACTGCAACATGGCTGCACGTCCAGCTCTGCCCGTGCTGTGGCGTTGCGTCGCCGCCACGCACGGCCGGTTACCGCACAGACCGTGCGTCAATCGTAGTTGACCCGAAGCCTTTCGGCGAAAGCGCCGCGCTTGCTCAGCCTGCCGGCAGGACCGGGCGCCCGCCGCAGGTTCGGCCGCTTGAGCAGCGGCTTCAGCATCAGGGGCAGCAGAGCCTTGTTCATCTGGGTGCCGAAGCAGGCATGCAGCCCATAGCCGAAATGAATGTATTCATGATCCAGTCGCCGCGGATTGAAGGATTGCGGATCGGGCAACCGCCTCTTGTCCATCATGGCCGAGCTGAAGGCAGCGAGGACCGTGGCGCCTTCGGGCACCGATGTGGCGCGCGACGTTCCAGCAGCGATCATGCTGGCCCGTGTGGCGACGCGCGGCAGGGCCGGTCCCAGGGGATCGAAACGCATGGCTTCGAAGACGTAACCGGCCAGCAGCGCATCGTCGTTGGCAAGCGCCGCTTGTTGCGCACCGACCAGCGCGTCGGGACGGCGCAGCAACTGCTCGAGCGCTTGAGGCACCACCATGGGCGGTTGCGGCGGGCCGCCGACGACGAAGCTCATCAGCGCGACGCGAACCCAGTCGTCCGTGAAACGGGCATCGCCTGCTGCCTGCGCCGCAAGGCAGCGGCCGACGACGTCGTCCTGCTTCTGCGCCGACGCACGGCGCGCTTCCATGACGCTCTGGACATGGGCGCGCAGACGGGGCGCAAGAACATCGACCTCGAAGCGCAGCGCCGGATCGTTGGCCGAATCGACGAACTGAAATTCGAACAGCCGCGTCGCCCAGACGCGCAGATCCTCGCCGGGCGGATTGGGGATGCCGAAATAGGATCCCAGCACCTCGAAGGTGACCCGTCGCACCAGCTGATCGACGACCTCCAATTCGCCCTTTGCGGCGACCACGATCTGCTCGGCGAGGTGATTGACTGCAGGAACGAGGCGCTGGGCAATGTCGTCCGACCGCACGATCGTCCTCAGCGCGGCGGTGTCTTCGCGATAGGTCGGCGTGTCGTCCATGCCGAGGATGAAGGGAAACCCGCCGGTGATGATGCGGACCTTGGCGTCCCACGGAACGCGAAACGCCTGGTCGTTGAGGAACACCTCGCGGACGTCGTCGTAGCGCGTCACCAGGACAGTGTTGCGGAAACGTACGATGGGGCACACGGCCCGTAGCAGACGGAAGGCGAGGGGAATGAGTTTCGGCAGCCAGGCCAACAGCCAGGCCTTCAGGCCGGTGGCGGCCGGCCGCAGAGGGTCCTGGGGCACAGGCGCGGTCGTGGTGATGCTCATAGGCTTGCCAGGTATTTCAAGGCGGGCAGGCTGGGCAGGAAGAAATACTCGCCACCAGCCGACTGGATGAAGGTCGCGACGTCGACGATCCGGCGTAACGGCTGCTCGCCGATGGTGAAGCCGCCTTTCGGTCCGACCAGCGGATCGGTCTCGTCGTAAAGCGTCGCGAAGTTCTTGTTCAGGATCCAGGTCTGCTGGACGAACTCGAACTGGCGGGCGATGTCGGCGTTGAGGCAGATGAAAAGCAGGCCCCGCTCCGCGCCGTCGTCGTCTTGACGGTCCTTGGGCGGAGGGCCGAATTTGCGGCCGCGGCGCAGGATCCGGTGGTTGTTGGCGGCGTCGAGCAGGGTCTGCGCCGCCGCCGGATGATCCTTGGCCAGGCCGTCGCGCGGATTGGACCGGCGCACATGCGAGCCCATCGGACAGCCTTGGCCGTAGCGATCGTCCTTTATGTAGCCGAAGGCGTTGTCCGGGAGATTGTCCGGACCCGGTGGGCGCTTGCCGGCCGGGCACAGCATATCGCCGTCGAGGCCGCGGCCGACGACACGTTCGGCCAGCCATTCGGCCGTGACGTACGTCGCGCTCGGGTCGTGGGCGCGAATCCTTTGGGCGTTTTCCTCGAGGGATTTCCAGAACTCCCCGACATACTGCCGCAGCTCGCGCACCACCATGTAGCTGCCGTTGAGGCCCAGGTTGAGGAAGCCCTCGGGGGCGCCTTGCGGTGTCAGATCGTGCTGGCGTCCGTCGTCCAGCACCAACGGGCCAGGCGACTTTTCGGCATGGGCATTGGTATGGCCCAGCAGGATCTCGCCCAGAGGCACGCCATGCCAGGGATCGCGCGGGGCGGGCTTGCCGTTGACAACAACCGTTCCGACCTCGCCGCTGTCCGGCGTGTCGAACGGAATCGGCTGCGACAGGCCGTCGGCAAAGCCGAAATGCTCGCGGGGAACGTTTTTTTTCTTGTCGAGGTGCAGATCGAGCGCAAGGCGGTGGACGATTTTTACATTGTGAGGCGCCAGCGCCGCCGCGACTTCGTCGGCCCACACTTGAACCTTGTCGACGTCCTGGTGATAGAGCAGCAGCAGCGCATGCACGGTCACGGGCGTGGTCACCTGACGCGGCGCTTCGCGCGCCGGCGCCGTCTTGCCGCCCGGCAGGCGCACGATCGCCGGAGGGCGATCGTCCTTCACGGGCGCGTTGCCGCTCCACTGCGGCCCGCCGCCGATGACGGTATCCTGCCACTTGCCCTTGATCCTGTCGCCGAGGCGGCGCAGCCGGTCCTCCTGGTACATGCCTTCACGGAACGGCGCCGAGAAGCTCGCCAGCGCGTTCGCGTCCAGACCCGATTTCTGCAGGCCCGTCCAGGTGAAGGCGATGGACGCAGCCCTTTCGTCCTTGCCGTCGCTGTCGGTGATGGGCGCGACCGTGGTGAGGACCTGCAGCCAGGCGCCCTTCCCCGCGGCGGCGGCGGCAGGTGGGTCAAGCCAGTCGCACATGAGGAACAACGCCTGGGCCGACGGCAGATCGACAAATCCACTGACGACGATTCCCTGCGTCTGCGCGTCATGGGGCGGCGCGAGCTTCCAGCTTGGCGGCTGGTTCGACGGTAGAGCGGATGGTTGACTGGGGGGTTGACCGGTCACAGATCCCGCGCCCATGCGGCTGCCTCCTGCTCGCTCAACGTTTGTTTCCGCAGGCCGTCGGCGATGCGGGTATTGCGCTCGATCTGGTCGACCGTGAGATCCCGGTAGGCGCTGTACCAGAAACGGCTCACCGCCATCGAATGGCGCGCCCAGGCCTTGAACTTGCGGCCGTGGCTCGCGCCATCGAGCACCAGGAAGCGGGTCGGCGGGAAACCGACGCCGCTGCCCCAGGCCAGCGTCAGCCCGCCATGCGCCTTCTCGATGAAGTCGTCGAGGTAGCTTTCCCAGCTGAGATCGAAGTTGCTGAAGAACATCAGGCGGCTGGCGTTGTTCACGAAGGCCCAATGGGCGAAATGAACCGTGCGCATGCTGCCGAGATAACCATCCGTCGCGACGACCCGCAGCACCAGGCCGAGGCCAAGATGTCCGGCACGGAACAGCGCCATGCGCAGGATGCCAGGCTTCACGAAAACGACGCTGCCCATGTGGTTCTGCGGGATCCAGTCCTCTCGACGCGCCATCTCGGCCAGCAGGTGCTCGTCGACCGGCGGTGCGTCCTGGGAAGGGTCGCTCCGTTCAAGCACGCGCAGCCACGACACGATCGCCGGTGCGGTGAAGATGATGATGCCTACCACGCCGAGCCCGACGACCTTCGCGGCCAGGCACGCAGCTTCATGGACAGTCCAGCCGGTGATCCTGAGGCCGACGAAGCCTATCGAAGAGGCGATGATCATGTAGAGGGCGAAAACGGCCACCGCCGCGACGAACAGAATTACCTTGTTGCCGGTGGACATCCTGGCGATCGTCAAGCCGCCCGAGCGGGTCGGGACCCCCTCGCCCGGCAAAGCCTCCCGCGTCCGCCATAGCGCGAAAAGCATCCCTGCCCCCGCGAGCGCCACCACGAGGAACCAAAACACCGGCATGAGCGGCGCCAGGGCCATGCCGGGAATCGAGAGGCAAAGCAGGACGACGAAGACGAAGCCAAAGAGCCGCCCCAGATCGTCCGCCCGATCGAGCCAGGAAATCCGTGCCGGAGCCTTCGTCGCGAGCCACGGAAACTTGCCAAGCAGTTCGGCCCGCAGCTTCTGGTGAATCTGTCCAGCCGCAATACCGCGATAGGGATTGAGTGCCGTTGGACTGGCTTGAGCCAGCGCGCGTCTGGTCGCACGGAACAGGGCGCGTTCCTTGAGGATTCGGTCCCGCCCGAGGCCGCGGTTACCCTGGTGAAAGACACTGGGACGGCGCGTCCTCTTCTCGAAGTAAGGGGCGAGCGGATAGCGCGATCCGCGCTTGGTGACGGCGTCGTGGAGCGGTCCGTCGCGATCGTCGGGACGCTTGCAACAGCGCAGCATCGGCCGAAGCCTGGTCTCAAATGCCGCCTCCATCTGGGCCCAGAAGGGCCCCGGCGGTCCGTCGAAATTCGCCTCGATCACGAAGATCGGATCAAAGGCAGAACTCTCGAACACCGACATCGACATGAAGTGCAGCGTAGGCACCCGCTTGTTCAGCTCGCTGTACCACCACTCCGTGGTCCCTGGCGGTTCCTGGGCAGCCTTGAAATCCTCGACGAGCTGCGCCAGCAGCTTGGCGCTCTGCGGCTCCACGTCCAAGACAACGGACAGGATCGTCTGCCGCATTTCATGCCCCCTGATTGAGATGCAATTTTGACGAGCAATGTGCGACAGTCAATCTCTCTCTTGAGCGGCCAACGTGCGATCTGCGGGGGATTCCTATGCCGTTACCAATCGGAAACTTGATCGCGGACGCCGCAGCGCCATTTTGGCGGCAAGAGGTAATCCCATGATCGAACTCAGACCTTTCGACAAGTTGGGCAAGTCCAACCACGGCTGGCTCAACGCCAACTTCCATTTCAGCTTCGCCGAATACCGCGATCCCAAGCGGGTGCATTGGGGGGCGCTGCGCGTGTGGAACAACGACCGCATCGCGCCCAACTCGGGCTTCCCGCCGCATCCCCACCGCGACATGGAGATCGTGACCTACGTCATCAAAGGCGCGATCACGCATCAGGACCATCTTGGCAACCAGGGCCGCACCGAGGCGGGCCAGATCCAGGTGATGAGCGCGGGCAACGGCATCCAGCACGCCGAGTACAACAAGGAGAACGCCGAGACCGAGCTGTTCCAGATCTGGATCCTGCCCAACAAGGAGGGCGTGCCGGCGCGCTGGGAGACGGTGCAGTTTCCCGCCGACGCGCGCGACGGCAAGCTGGCGCCGCTGGCCTCGGGCCGCGGCCACGAAGGCGCGATCCCGCTTTACGCCGACGGCGCGCTCTATGCCGGCACGCTCAAGGCCGGCCAGACGATCCGCCAGAAGCTCGACGGCAAGCCCGCCTATCTCGTGCCGGCCAAAGGCAAGATCGAGGTTTTAGGCAGCAACGGCCAGCCGGTCATCGCCAACGCCCGCGATGGCGTGGCGGTGGTCGACCAGGACGATATTGAGATCAAGGCCATCGAAGACGCTGAAATCGTGCTGGTCGAAACCGACAAGTTGAACTGACGCGGCGTTTCGTGCTCTTCCTCCTTCATTCTCCTCTCCCCCGCCAGGGGGAGAGGCTGGGTGAGGGGGGTGCGCACGGCTTTCTGGTCCCCCCTCACCTAACCTCTCCCCCAAGGGGCAGAGGACTATGCGGATGAAGGTCACAGAGGGGGGCGTCCATGGCCTACAAGGGCTTCGATCTCAGCGGCAAGGTGTCGCTGATCACCGGCGGCAATGGCGGCATCGGCTTCGGCATGGCCGATGCGCTGGCCGAGGCGGGCGCCGACGTCTGCATCTGGGGCACCAACCCCAAGAAGAACGACGCCGCTGCAGAGAAGCTCAGGCGCCACGGCCGCAAGGTCCACACCCAGATCGTCGATGTCGGCGAGGAGAAGCAGGTCCAGGCCGCCTTTGCCGAGACCCTGAAGGTGATGGGCCATGTCGACAATTGCGTCGCCAACTCCGGCGTCTCGGGCCGCGGCAAGGGCTCGATCCTGGAGATGGACTACGAAGAATGGCGTCGCGTGATGCGGGTCAATCTCGACGGCGTGTTCTTCACTTTTCGCGCCGCGGCCAAGCACATGGTCGAGCGCGGCAAGGGCGGCTCGCTGGTAGCGATGGCCAGCACCGCGGCCATCGAGGGCGCGGCCCGCTCGAGCCACTACGGCGCCAGCAAGGGCGGCGTCACCGCCATGGTGCGCGCGCTGGCCGTCGAACTGGCGCGCTACAAGATCACCGCCAATTCGATCCTGCCGGGCTGGATCGAGACCGAGATGACCGCCAACGCCTTCGGCAATGAGAAGTTCGCCGGCAACGTGATGCCGCGCATTCCGGAACGGCGCTGGGGCGTCGGCGCCGACTTCGGGCCGATTGCCGTTTATCTGGCGAGCGGCGCCACCGGCTACACGACGGGGCGCGACTTCGTCATCGATGGCGGCTATACCTTGTTCTAGTCCGAAGCATCTCGGGGAGACGGAGAAATGATGAAGAAGTTTGCGGCCTGCCTGGCCACTGCCTTGATGACGGTGGCCGTGTCGGCTTCCGCGCAGACCGCGGCGAAGCCCGCGGCAGCGACCGCGCCCGCGCCCAAGGCAACCCCAGGCGAGGACCGTTACATCGGCTACTACTATCCCAAGCCGACCGCGACCGAGACCTTCGAGTCGAGCATGCAGACGATCGCCGGCACCGAGCGGGCCCAGCGCATCCAGTTCGTGACCGTGGTGTCGCAGGGCACGATCCAGTCGGCCTATCGCGTGCCTTATGCCGTGTTCGCCAAGGGCGAGAAGGCCGACCGCCTGATCATCGTAGGCCTGCAGCAGGGTGAGCTCAACACGATCTATCGCATGCGCGCGCTGCTCGCCAACATGACGACCATGTCGCGCCTGTCGCCGTTCTTCCAGGAGCGCACGGTGGCCGAGGATGCCACCTTCTTCGACCTGCTGAAGCTGCTGGGCTTTCGCGAGCTCACCATTACCGACGGCGAGAAGACGACGCTTCAGGTGGCGATCAAGTAGCTGCCCGTCATCCCGACCGGAGCGAAGTGGAGTGGAGGGACCTCCTCTTCTCCGACCACATGAACAGGTCCCTCCACTTCGCCTCGCTACGCTCGGCTGCGGTCGGGATGACGGGGGAGTTACGCAACCGCGTTCTCCACTTCGCGATGGTACCAGCCCAGCGCCTTCTCGAACTTGCCGAAGGTCTGCCGGCTGTTGGCGCCGGTCGGGAAGTTGCGCTGGATCGACTCGCCGATCGCGAAGTCCTCGCTGAGGGCGATGGCAAAGAGGTCGACATTGGCCTTCCAGTAGCTCTCCGGCTTCTTGGCCTTCTCCTCCGGACTGACCAGCACGGAGAAATGCATCACCGATTCGTCGGGCGCGACCGGGAAGCTGGTGAACACGCCGCAATGGTCCTGGGTGTAGGTCAGCACCGTGTTGGGGAAGAGCTGATAGAGCACGATGGCGTGGTCGAGGATGCGCCACGCCTCCTTGGGCTGGCCCTCGAGTTCGGTGAGGGTGCGCTTGGCGGCCGCCATGCGGAGGTGGCGGTCCATCCGCTCGTAGGTCGCGATATTGTCGAGGAACAGCGGATAGACGGTGCCGGGATGGAGATAGCGGAAGTGGTAGAGCTCGAGAAAGGTGTCGATCACCAGCTTCCAGTTCATGCGCGGCCGGATCGGCTCGGAACTGTGCAGCTCCCAGTCCTGCATGTTCCAGCCTGACAGATCGACCTGCAGCGGCCCGAGATAGGAATCGATGTCGAGACCGGCATCCTCGCCGTGTTCGAGCGCCGTCGGCACGACCCAGACCAGGCCGTACTTCTCGGCGACCTTGAGCCGGCGCAAGCCGTACTGGCTGCGATCGACATCGCCGAACGCCGCGCCGTCGGTGATGCCGACCAGACGTCCGGTGAGGTCGTAGCTCCAGCCGTGATAGGGGCAGACAAAGGCGCGCTTGTTCGAGCCGCAGGGCTTCACCTCGACGCTGGCGCTGCGGTGGCGGCAGACATTGAGGAAGGCGCGCAGGGTGCCGTCGGTGCCGCGCGCCACCAGGATGGGCTGGCCGGTGTCGTTGTGCACGACGAAGTCGCCGGCTTTGCGCAGCTGGCCCGAGAAGGCGACCATGATCGGATGCCGCCGGAACAGCAGCGAAACTTCGCGCTGGTAGCGCGCCGGGTCGTAGTACTCCTCGACCGAGGTGTGGCTTACGCCAGGCCCGTCGTCGCGTGTGTTGGTGCGCACCATGGTGAGCATGCGTTCGAGATAGGCCACCTGGTCGGAGGATCGCATCGCCTGCTCCCTTGCTAGATCGCGTTCATGCCGCCGTCGATCACCAGCTCGGTGCCGGTGACGAAGCGCGACTCATCGGAAATCAAATAGAGAATGCCATAGGCGATGTCCTCGGGCGCGCCGAAATCGCCGATCGGGATACGTCGCCGCGCGCGTTCGCGCGCCTTGTCGTTGGGCATGACGGCATTGCCCATGGGCGTCAGAATGACGCCAGGATGGACCGAATTGCACCGCACCTTGTAGCCCTTGCGCGCGCAGTCGATGGCCACGGTCTTGGTGAACTGGCGCACCGCGCCCTTGCTGGCGCCATAGGCCGACAGGTCGGGCGTGCCGAGGAACGCCGCCAGCGAGGACAGATTCACGATCGAGCCGCCGCCTGATTGCCTAAGCGCCGGTACGCCGTACTTGCAGCCCAGGAACACGCCTTCGACGTTGACCGCGAGCATGCGGCGCCACTGTTCGAGCGTCTCGGTTTCGAAGGTCGCCGGAAAAGGCCCCGAGATTCCGGCGTTGTTGACGAGGCCATTCAGCCGTCCCTCGCGTGCCAGGATATCGTCGATCAGGCGCTTCCAGTCAGCTTCGCGCGATGTGTCCTGTTCCTCGAAGCGAGCGTTGCCACCGATCTGCTGGACGGTCTCCAGGCCGCCGGCGCGGTTGATGTCGGCGACGATCACCGTCGCGCCTTCCGCGGCGAGCAGCTTTGCCGTGGCGCGGCCGATGCCCGATCCAGCGCCCGTGACGAGCACGACCTTGCCTGCAACCCGGCTCATGCATTCCTTCCCCAATCTTTCTTGAGGCGAGGCTAGAAGCGGCGCAGGCTTGCGGCAAGCACGGAGGAACACAATGGCCCGCACCCTGGAATTCTATTACGACTACGGCAGCCCGTATTCCTACCTGGCCGACACCCAGGTCGAGGCGATCGCCAAGCGCGCTGGTGCTGTTCTGGTGCGCAAGCCGATGCTGTTGGGCGGTGTCTTCAAGGCGACCGGCAATGCCTCGCCGATGGCGGTGGAACTGAAGTCGAAATGGAGCAGCTTCGACCTGCCGATGTGGGCCAAGCACTACGGCGTGCCGTTCAAGCGCAATCCGTTCTTTCCGGTGAACACGCTCGCATTGATGCGTGGTGCCGCGGCGGCACAGATCGACGGTACCTTCGAGCGCTACCATCCGGCCGTCTACAGGGCGATGTGGGTCGACGGCCGCAACCTCAGCGACATGGCCGAAGTGGCGGCGGTGCTGGGCGAAGCCGGCCTCGACGCCCGCAAGATCGGCAACCGCATCCAGGAGCAGGACGTCAAGGACCGGCTGAAGGCGACGACGGACGAAGCGGTCGGGCGCGGCGTGTTCGGCGCGCCGACGAGCTTCGTGGACGACATGATGTTCTTCGGCAACGACCGTCTGCCCTTCGTCGAGATGGCGTTGAAAGGAGATCTCAAATGACCAGGCTCGGCGCATTGCTCGCGACCGGCGCGCTGTTTGCCGCGACTCCGTCCTTTGCGCAAACCGTCGGCAATTGCGCGCACGGCGGCGGCGCCAACCAGCCGCAGGCGGTGTGGGTGCTGTTCGATCTCGGTAGTGCCTAGGTGCGCGGCGACAACAAGAACAAGATTGCCGAGGCCGCCGTTACCGCCAAGGCGCGCCAAGTCACCTCGATCTGCGTGATCGGCCATACCGACAAGCTGGGCGACAAGGCTCTGAATGAGCAGTTGGCGCGCGCCCGCTCGAAGGCCGTCGCCGCCGAGCTGGTCAGTGCCGGCATCCCAGCCAAGGACATCGTCATTGCCGCCGACCCCGAGGCGTTCGGCAACATGAGCCTGGGCAATCTCGATGCCCAGCAGAAGGATCGCAAGGTGACGATCCTGTTTTCGCGTTAACGCGCTGTCATCTCGATCACCGCCTTGCCGACGACCTTGCGGTCGATCAGCACACGGAAGGCGTCGGCCGCGCGTTCCATCGGGAAGCGGTGCGAGATGTGCGGGCGCATGACGCCGAGGGCAGCCAGACGCGGCAGTTCGTCGGCGTAATCCTGGCCAAGCTCGGGCGACAGGCGCCGCACGGTCTCGCCGGCGCGCACGCCCAGGATCGACAGGCCCTTGATCAGCACATGGTTGGACATGATTTTGGTCGGACTGCCCGACGTGAATCCGACGACCAGCAGCCGCGCGCCATAGGCCGCTGCGCGCAGGGACTTCTCCAAGACCTCGCCGCCCACCGGATCGTAGATCACGTCGGCGCCATGGCCGTCGGTCATGGCCTTCACGACCGCGACGAAATCGGCGGTGCGGTAGTTCACCACCAGATCGGCGCCGTTCTCGCTGACGACGGCGAGCCGGGCATCGTCGCTGCCGGTGGCGATCACCCGCGCGCCAAGATGCTTGCCGAGTTGCACGGCGGCCAATCCGACGCCGCCCGATGCGCCGTGCACCAGCAACACTTCGCGCGGCTTGAGCTGCGCGCGATGAACCAGCGAATGGTAAGCGGTCGTCGCGCCGACGCGGAACGCGGCGCCCTCGGCGTCCGACCAGCCCGATGGCAGGCGCATCAGGTTGCCGCTGGCCGGCACCCGGACATGTTCGGCGAAGGCGCCGGGCCGCACGCCGAAGATCACCTTGTCGCCGACGCGCCAGTTCTTCACGTCGGCGCCTGCGGCCGAGATCGTACCCGCGCCCTCCATGCCGGGAATGAACGGCAGCTCCGGCTTGTGCTGGTAGCCGGCCGACAGCATCAGGACGTCAGGGAAATTGACCGAGGCGGCGCCCACCTTAATCAGAACGTCGGACGCGCCGATTTCAGGGATCGGCCGCTCCTCGATCTTCAGGACCGATGGATCGCCCAGGCGATCGCAGATGACGGCGCGCATTCAGTCCCTCATGTCATCCTGAGCGTAGCGAAGGATCTCATGGCGATTGCAAGCGGTGATGAGGTCCTTCGCTACGCTCAGGACGACAGGGATCACTAATCCAGCTCGAAGGCGTTCTTGTAGTCGAGTTTGAGCGCCGGATCCTGGTCTTCCTTGCGGAGGAAGCAGTTGCCGGCCACCAGCACCTCGATCTCGCTGCCCATGAAGCAGCGGAAGGCGTCCTCGGGTGTGCACACGATCGGTTCGCCGCGCACGTTGAACGAGGTGTTCACCAGCACCGAGCAGCCGGTCTTGGCCTTGAACGACTCAAGGAGGTCGTGGAAAGCCGGGTTGGTTTCCTTGTGCACGGTCTGGACGCGCGCCGAGTAGTCGACATGGGTCACGGCGGGAATGTCGGAGCGCGGCACGTTCAGCTTGTCGATGCCGAACAGAGCTTCCTCGGCCTCGCTCATGGCGCGGCGACGGCTTTCGACCACCGGCGCCACCATCAGCATGTAGGGGCTGTCGCCCTGGATGTCGAAATAGTCCGTCACATCCTCGCGCAGCACCGCCGGCGCGAAAGGCCGGAACGATTCGCGGTACTTGACCTTGAGGTTGAGCGTCTTCTGCATCGAGGGCGAACGCGCATCGCCCAGGATCGAACGGGCGCCGAGCGAGCGCGGTCCGAACTCCATGCGGCCCTGCATCCAGCCGATCGCCTTTGAATCGGCCAGGGCCTGCGCCGTCTGCTCGATCGTCTGCTCGCGCGTGAGCACCGTGAACTTGGCGCCGGCCGCCGTCAGACGTTGCGCGATCTCGTCGTCGGAATATTCCGGGCCGAGATAGCTGCCCGCCATGCCGTCAAGATGGCCGTTGAGCCGACGCGATTGGCCGAGATAGCCGTGATAGGCGGCATATGCCGCACCGACCGCGCCCCCGGCATCGCCCGCCGCCGGCTGCACCCAGATGCCGTCGAACAGGTTCTCGCGCAAAAGCTTGCCGTTGGCGACGCAGTTCAGCGCCACACCGCCGGCCAGGCAGATGTTCTTCGCCCCGGTCTCCGTCTTCACCGAGCGCGCGAGGCGCAGCACGATCTCCTCGGTGACGGCCTGCACCGAGGCCGCCAGGTCCATGTGGTGCTGGGTCAAAAGCTCTTCGGGCTTGCGCGCCTTGCCGCCGAACAGTGCGCCGAACTTCTCGTTCGTCATGCGCAGCCCGGTGCAATAGTCGAAGTAGGTCTGGTCGAGCCGGAAGGTGCCGTCCTCCTTGAGGTCGACGATGTTGGCGAGGATCGTGTCCTTGAACTTGGGCTCGCCATAGGGCGCCAGGCCCATGACCTTGTACTCGCCGGAATTGACCTTGAAGCCCGTGTAGTAGGTGAAGGCTGAATAGAGCAGCCCCAGGGAATGGGGAAAGTGCAGCTCCTTCAGCATCTCAAGCTTGTTGCCCTGGCCCCAGCCCAGCGACGTGGTCGCCCATTCGCCGACGCCGTCCATGCACAGCACGGCGGCCTGTTCGTACGGTGAGGGAAAGAAGGCGGAGGCGGCGTGGCTCTGGTGATGCTCGCCGAACAGCAGGCGCTTCTGCCAATCGAAGTCGGGTTGCCAGCGCTTCATCTCGTCGCGCAGCAGCGTCTTCTGGAACAGCTTCTCCTTCAGCCACAACGGCATGGCCATACGGAACGAGTTGAAGCCGCGCGGCGCGTAGGCGAGGTAGGTCTCGAGCAGACGCTCGAACTTCAGGAACGGCTTGTCGTAGAAAGCGACGTAGTCGACGTCGGCCAGCTTGATGCCGGCCGCGTCCAGGCAGTACTGCACAGCGTTCTGCGGGAAGCCCGAATCGTGCTTCTTGCGGGTGAAGCGCTCCTCCTGCGCGGCGCCGACGAGATGGCCGTCCTCGATCAGCGCCGCCGCGCTGTCATGGTAGAAAGCCGAGATCCCGAGTACGCGCATGGAACGGCAGCGCTCCTTTTAGAACAGCGTGTAGATGAACGGCGCGATGGCCGAGCCCTTGGTCAGCACGATCAGGCCGCCGAAGATCACCATCATGATCAGGATCGGCAACAGCCAGAACTTCTTGCGTTCGCGCATGAAGGTCCAGAGTTCGACGATGATGGAGCCCATTGGCTGGTGCCTTTCGAATTCGGAATTGGCAGAGTCAGAATTGATTACGCATCGATTGCGGCGGCGGCCCCGGCGGCGTGCGATCGATCCAGTAACTCTTGGCCGCCGGATCGAGCCTGAGGCGCAGGAAGTCCTTGCCCATGGCGCGCATGACGAGACCGATCGGCATGATGGTCACGAAGAACAGCAGCCCCAGTACGATGGGGTTCATGACCTTGTAGAGCAGCAGACCGAACTTCAGCCACAGCCTGTTGAGCGGATTCAGAACCTTCGGGAAGGCGAAGGCGACGACCAGGAAGACGGCCGCCAGCGGCAGGGTCCAATGCCAGCCGCTATGGCCGCGCCACCACGACAGCACGCTGACGAGGGCGAAGAAGCCGGCGAAGACCAGGCCAAAGCCGCGATCACTGCCGGCTTTGACATGCTCTTCGCGCGAATAGTCCTCGTGAAGCTGGCTGGTCGCCATTTGCCGATGGTGCCTGGTCAGAAAGCCGTCTCTTGCGGGCTCTTAAGTCACTGATCGCAAACACGAAGTCAATTGGCGACCGCCTGGAAAACCTACCCCGCCGCGGCGGAGTCGAAGCCGTACGCGAACAATGCCGTCAGCGTCCGGCGCCAGACTGCGGTGGCGCGCTCGAAGCTCAGCCCGTCGCGACGCCGTAGCACGATCCAGGCTTCCAGCGACAAGGCGGCCCCGATGGCGTCGGCCAGTTCCTCGCGAGCCGGCTCACCCAGCGTGGCGAACTCCGGGGCGAACACCTCAAAAGTGGCCTGCCGCAGTTCGTTCTTCGACGCCAGGCCGCGCTCGGTAAGAGCCGGGTGATTGACGAACTGCCCGGCGGCGACGCGCAACGGCACGATCTTGTCGAAGACCTGCGCCAAGTCGCCGACCACCGTGGCAATGCGATCGGAGAGGGGCCGGCTGCTGGAAGTCAACGGCGGCAGCACCAGGTCGCCGCGGACGCTATCCACGACAGTTACGAAAAGTGACTCGACGTCGCCGAAATGCTGGAAAACCGACCGGACCGAGACGTCGGCCCGCTTGGCGACCGCGACCACCGTCGGCGCCGTGCTGGTCTCGGCGATCATCTCCTTGGCGGCGGCGATGATCTTGCGGCGCGTCTCGGCTGCGCGTCGATTGCGTCCGTCGGAACGGCCCGTTTCGACCATTTGTACCTCACTTGAGTGTGCCACTGCGCTGCCGCGCGGCAGAACCGCTGCTTCGCTCATTTGCGTATTCCTATCCGGTGTAACGGCGCACGGTGGCCAATAGCCGACCCGTCGCCTATGGAGGGCGTCAAATAAGGGCCGACTAGGGCAGGAACAAGGTAAACACCGTCGCACCACCATGAATACGAGCCATGCAAAAAACCCCC
>Ga0308309_10000154_pt1 | contig 57681 bp, 49 predicted proteins | sample HubBroMetageWFT5_FD_192491 | JGI IMG/M metagenome (GOLD analysis project Ga0308309, IMG submission 192491) | Warmed and freeze-thawed soil microbial communities from the Hubbard Brook experimental Forest, New Hampshire - Hubbard Brook CCASE Soil... | ecosystem: Environmental > Terrestrial >...
GTTTCGATCTGGAACTCCTGGCATCCCCGTGGTAAAGGCGCTGACCGATCAAGTACGAAGAACCGACGCGCCGGCGGCCCGCTACGTTCACTGGGGAGCGACGAGTCAGGATGTAGTAGACAGCGCGATGAGTCTTCTCCTCAAGCAAGCAGAACCGATCTTGATCCGCGATCTGCTGCGATTAAGAAAGGCGCTCACCCTTTTGTCGTATCAGCATAAAGACACCGTTATGGTAGGGCGAACTCTGTTGCAGGCAGCGCCTCCGGTAACGTTTGGACTGAAGGCTGCCAGTTGGCTTGGTTCGGTTCGACGCGGGAGACGTCGATTGGAAAATGGATTCCACGCTGCGGCCGTCCTGCAGTTCGGAGGGGCGAGTGGAACCCTGGCATCGCTCGGCGATCGCGGAACGGCGGTGGTTGACGCTCTCGGCAAGGAACTTGGATTGAAGGCTTTGCCAGCTCCATGGCACACCCAGCGCGACCAGTTGGCAACACTCATCTGTGCTTGCGGGGTGCTAACCGGATCTCTGGGCAAGATGGCTCGAGACATCGCCTTGCTCATGCAGAACGAAGTCGATGAGGTGAGCGAGCCGGGAGGCAACGGGCGTGGGGGTTCGTCCACGATGCCGAACAAGCGTAACCCCATCGCCTGTTCCCTTACCCTGGCGGCCGCCCACCGGGTACCGGGGCTGGTGGCATCATTTCTATCCGCAATGGTGCAGGAGCATGAACGTGCAGTCGGAGGATGGCAGACTGAGTGGCCCGTGGTGGCATCGGTCGTCCAGTCGACCGGCGTTGCTATCGCATCCATGGCTGAAGTCGCGGAGGGTCTTTCCGTCGATACGGGAAAGATGCGCGTCACAATCGAGAGGGCCAATGGATTGATCTTTGCCGAACGGGCCATGATGCTGCTCGGATCGAAGCTCGGACGCGACGTAGCACACAAAATCCTCGAGGCCGCAGCGAGGAAGAGCGTCAGTGAGGGCCGGAATCTGGCTGCCGTGCTGGCGGACATTCCTGAAGTGACGGCCCATCTCGGCCCCGTTGAGCTTGAACAACTGGAAATGCCTGAACAGTATCTAGGGTCCGCTGAGGCTTTTCGCGAAGCTCTGGTAGCCGAGTCCATAGAAGAAGACGAAGAAGACGACGACAAGGAGCGATGATTTGCCCTTCGCCACCATTCACAACACGCGGATGTTCTATCGCCTGCAAGGGAGTCCCGGGCGGCCTGTCCTGATCTTGTCGCACTCTATCAGCACCGACCAGGCCATGTGGGATCTTCAAGTGAACGACCTGCTTCCTCACTTTCAGGTTCTGCGATATGACACCCGAGGTCACGGAGCCTCGGACGCACCGGCAGGCGAATATTCCGTTGAGATGCTGGGTAAGGACGCTCTTGCGCTCGCTGATGCGTTGGGAATTTCTCAATTTGCTTTCTGCGGCTTGTCGTTGGGCGGAGCGATCGGGCAATGGGTAGCTGCTCAAACACCAGAACGGGTCACCCATCTTGTCTTAGCGAACAGCTCGCCCCAATTCGTGCCTCGCGCCAACTGGGAAACAAGAATCTCAACCGTGCGCGAGAAAGGAATGTCGGCTGTCGCCGATGTTGCGATGCAACGTTTTTTCTCTCCGGATACGGTGGCGAAGGGAGATCCTCATGTCGCCTCGATTCGCTCGGTATTCTTGGGTACAGATCCCGTTGGGTATACGGCATGTTGTGCGGCGCTTCGCGACATGGATCACACTCAACTGGTTCGAAAAATCAAAGTTCCAACATTGATAATCTCTGGCGACCGGGACGTAGCGACACCATGGATCGGGCATGGTGAACGACTAATGAATGAGATTCAAGGAGCGAGGGCGGTCCACTTGCCAGCGGCGCACCTTTCCAACATCGAAAAGCCACGATCGTTCACCGCGGCCCTGTTCGAATTCTTACTTCCGCGAAAATCCGGAGACCTGGACTCCCTGGGGGCGGGGATGGAAGTACGTCGCGAAGTGCTGGGCGATGCCCACGTGGATAAGGCGGTTGCCGCAACGACCGAATTCAATCGCGAGTTTCAGGAGTTGATCACGCGTTACGCCTGGGGAACGATCTGGTCTCGCCCCGAACTCGACCGTCGGACGCGGCGACTTCTGGCACTGGCAATGACGGCTTCCCTGGGAAGGTGGGAGGAATTTGCCATGCATGTGCAGGCCGGTTTGGCGAATGAACTTGAATTTTGCGACCTGAAGGAGATCCTTTTGCAGACTGCGGTGTACGCAGGAATGCCGGCCGCGAATACTGGCTTTCGCATCGCAAACGACCAGATCAAAATGGAGCCTAGGTCCGGATAGTCAGGTCAAAATAGTAATGGTAGTGATTTCGGCATGCGGGGTTAAATTCCGCTTTGCAGGCGGGACAATGATTTCCGCACGCCAAATAGCTGGTGATCGTCAGGTGGTCACCGCATGCGCCACATAAGATGGCCTTCTCGTCCCATTCACTTTGTGGCCACACTTCGATTTCGTGATCCGCCAGAGCGGCATGGCAATCCTTGCAAGAGTAGTAAACCTCACAGCACTTCATTTTGATTGCGATGATGTCGACGGGCTGGTGGAAGTGGGCACACCGGGTTTGTGGATCGACATCAATGCCGCGGACTTCTGGCAGGTTAGGTGCCATTGTTTTAGATCAGCGGTCAACCGATGGTCAGCAGTTCCTCATAGAAGCCGCCGAACTGCCGGGAGCGATCGACGAAATGCATCTCCAGAATCCAGTGACGTTCTCGCCCCGTCGCATCCTCGGACCGCATTCGACGGTGGTTATCCGGGTGCACATACAATGTGACCTTGTCGCCAGCGATCTTCTCGTGAGGAAACTGGCCGATCAGATGGCCCGCGATGGGGCCGCCATATTCCCAGCCCGCCTGTTCCGCTAGCCCCTGAGCATATCGGTACAGTTCGGCTCCGGTGATGTCTGGACTCTGCTGGAAATGGTTCTTGCCGTTCGCGAAGGCTTCTTCGATATCCCGGCAGAGCCTGAGCTTCACGGGATCGGAGCCGATCACGTACGTGCGGCCGAAGTCGGCTTCCCACTCCTCAAACACGGGCCCGAGATCGAGGAATACGATGTCGTCTTCAGACACTTTCACGTCCGGTGGGTTCTCTTCGTAAGGCTGCAGGGTATTTCGACCGGCACGCACGATTCGTTTGTGCCAGTAGCGCGTAATCCCGTACATGCGCTGGGCGAGCGAGTAAATGCTCTCGTTGATCTCGGTTTCGCATGTTCCAGGCCGAATGAGACCCTGCGCCTCGACCTCGTCAAACAGTCGTTGGGCCTTGATCTGCGCATCCAATAATGCGGTTATTCGCGCGTCTTCCAATTGTTCCATGGTTCACAAAGACTACAATCAATTGCCCCATGGTTGAAAGATCGGAGCACTCTCTGGCGGAAAAAACGCGCCAAACTGCGATCTTCAGCGACCGTAGTGCGCGATGAAGACAGCTGTTCCGACCACGTGTTCCCTGGCGGTCGACACTACCATCGCGCCGCTGGAGTCCGGTGGAACGTCCACCTTCTCGATGTTTAACGCATAGACCGTGAACGTGTAGCGATGCGGAGGATCTCCTTTGTCCGGGCAAGGACCGTGGTAGGCGTCGTTGCCGAGATCAGTGCGGCCCTGCTGAGTGCCGGCCGGAAAAACAGAGCTATGTTCCACGCCCGCTCCTTTCGGCAGAGAGGTCACGCTCGCGGGCAAGTTATAGACAATCCAATGCCACCATCCTGACGGATCGCCATGCTCGTCAGGATCGAATAACGTCACGACGTAACTCTTCGTTGCTGCCGGCGCGCCGGACCACTGCAGCGGAGGCGACACATTTCCGCCGCTGCATCCGAAAACGTTCGCGGTATATTCTCCCGGGACTTTAGCCGCAAGCTTCGAATCTGGGCTGGAGAGAACGAACTTAGAATGAGCAGCCGGTTTCTCCTGCGCCGAGACTCGCGGAGATGCCACCAAGGTGATCGCCAGCATTACGCCTAGTACACCGATTCTCTTGTCGAATGACATGTCAGCCTTTTCCATATGGATTCTTGGTGTCGCAACACCTCGATCGCGCTAAGACTGCTGGCAGCACCAGACGTAAGCCTCCAGCGCTGTGCCGGAGTCCCTTAACTATTCGAGGGCTTATCTGGCGTAATGTTCTGGTTGAGCCGCAGTACGTTGGTTGGGTCGTATTTCTTCTTGATCTCCACGAGACGGGTATAGTTTGCTCCGTAGCCCGCGCGGACAAGCTGGTCGCTCGTATCGCCCAGCTGGTTAATGTACACTCCGTTCGCGAACGGCTGCAAAGTGTCGCGCGTAGCCTCCACCCATTGCACCGCGTCGGCCTTCTCTGCCGGAGATGTCCAGACGCCCGCTATGTCTACTTCATAACTGGTCTGGCGCAGAGCAAACGCCGTGTCACTCAAATTCACACGGCTAACCGCCCCTCGCAACGGTACGATGATCGCCTTGCACCGTGCGGGCGCATTGTTGATGGCGGTCGTAATCGCCGCGATAGCTGCCCCACTGATTTCCCTAAGAATAAGGTTCGTTTGGAAGTGCGCAACCGGCGCTGAAGAAATCCACCTGCTGACTGAGCTTCCAGATAGGACATGACTTTGACGCTGTCGTCCTGCGGTTTGAGCGCACGCAATGGCCGGATCAGGTCATTCGCCATTCGTGGATCGCCGCAATAGCAAAGATCGATTTTGAGTCTTGGCCTTTGTTCGGACGGCAACAACTGGGCCAATGCGTCCATTTCATCCGGAGCCCCCGCGAGAAATCTGGTGAACGCCTCCAACAGCTCGGAAATACGCCCCGCGGCATACATCAGCGCTCCCGACACAACCTCGCCTACCGGATGGAGCTGGTACTCCAGCGCCGTCACCACTCCGAAGTTGCCACCTCCCCCGCGAATCGCCCAAAAAAGATCTGGATTGGAATCATGACTGGCCTCGACTCGTCTCCCGTCCACGGTCACGACTTGCGCAGATAGCAGGTTGTCACAGGCGAGGCCGTATTTATCCATCAAACGGCCTTCTCCCCCGCCGAGCGTCAGGCCGGCAACGCCTACAGACGGGCAGCCGCCCGAGGTTGTCGCAAGCCCAAAACGCTGCGTCGCCTCGTCCAGATCGCGCACAAGCGCGCCCGCCTCCGCGCGGGCTACGCGTTTGCCGGCGTCGACCCCAACTCGTTTCAGGCCGGAAAGGTCGATCACTACTCCGCCCTCGCACATTCCGAACCCGAGCCGGCTATGGCCACCGCCGCGCACGGCCACAGGCAACTTCCGGGCCTCGGCAAAATCTAGAGCGCGCGCAACGTCGGGCGTGCCGGCGCAGCACACGATCACCGCGGGCCGACGGTCGAATGCGCGATTGAACACCAGGCGCGCCGATTCATACTCTGCAGCTCCAGGTGTAATGACTTGGCCGCTAATTCCGGCGACAAGCTTTCGAATGGCAGCAGCGTCGACCGAATCTTGTCCGGGCCCTGCAACAATGTCTTTCAGCACGGGAAGAGCCGCAACTGGGCTGCGATAAACCGCGGCTGCTGCCAACGCCGTCTCGATGAATTGTCTTCGAGTAGCGCGCGCCATGATTCCCATGAGCCTACGATACACAGCAACCAACGTCAATTTACTTTTGCAACTGGAGCGCGGTCTGACTGGGTGTCGGAGCCGGGAGGGCTCAGCTATGTTTTATGGTCCTCGAACGAGCGCTCTAGTACTTTTACGCGTCACGGAATCAGCAACGACGGGTGAATCGCAGACTATTCACGATTCCATTCATTTATTATTTATTGACTCGGTCTGTGACGACTCGCGACTCGACCAAGGCTCGGATATCACGATTTTCCAAAATCAAATCTTCGATAACAAGATCTTGGCCCTTCCCAGTGTGTCCAACCACCACATTCAACATTGCCCAGGCCAAGTCGTCGGCTCGAATTACCTGATTCGGAAGCAGCACTCGAAACACCGGATACGCCGCCCGCAACAGTCGGTAGGTGAAGTTTGGTTCCTTTCGGGGCTGCACGGGATAGATGTATGCGGGCCGAAAGAGAAAAATGCGTGGGAAACCGGCCGCGATTAATGCCTTTTCGGCCTCACCTTTGTAGCGGGCGAAGGCAATTCGGCTTCTTCCTGTCTGGTCGGCACCGTTCCCGCTCAAAAACGAGAACGCGGCGTTCGGACTGCTCTTACGCAGAACTCGCGCAAACTCGATCGTGTAGGCGCTGGTTATGGCGTGGAGTTCAGCGTCTGACACCGAACCGGTGTATGCTCCCAGGCAATACACCGCTGCGTCCTGGCCAGAAAGTACATCGGTGAGCGCCGAACAGTCCGCGAAGGTTTGATGCACTACCTCTTTCAGCTTGGGGTGTGAAATACCAACCTTCTTGCGGCCGATGGACGTGACGCTTTTGACCGCGGAGCTATTGAGGGCGTAGCGAAGCGCGTAGCCGCCCACCATCCCGGACGCGCCGACGATTACGAGACACTTCTGATCTGCGGTCGCAATGTTTGCTATGGAAGACGCGTCGCTGTTCGCTGTCATGACAGAATGCGCTCCTCGATCCAGTCAACGTAGAGCAGGCGCTCCGCAAAAAGCCATGCGTCGTCTTGCTTAACGAAGGTGTCGTAATAGCGGAGCGCCGCGATCATCAGCTGTCGCTTGTTACGGTCAACAGTGAGGTGATGCGGCATGCAATAGTTTCCCCGGTGCCTCGATCATTGGCCAGCGTGAGGATCGTGGTCTGCCCGAGGAAGTGCATGGTCGCAGTGTACTTGTTCAGATCTGCAAAGACTGGAGCCAGCGCCTCGCGGGAGTTCAGTTGCTGTGAAGGCTTTGGGTCTTTGGCGTTCATGTACACCACGAAGTGAGTGTGGGCGGTAAAGAGCGCCATCTGGCCTTTCGCATCGCGACGATCAGCGCAGTGTGCATAAGCTTCAACTAGCTCGCGTATAGCGAGTCGATCGGCGGCTTCGTTGGGAGAGATACTGACGTGCTTGCTCATAGACTTCCTCTTATATTCGTTTTGTTCGGGATCACTCAAGGATAGCCTTTGGCTCAAGGAACGCCTGAATCCCGTACTTGCCGTATTCGCGGCCAACGCCGGACTTGAATCCGGCCCCAGGGCGCCTGAGGATCGTCCGTCACGTTATTTTATTGATCACCACGCGGCAATTAACCCGATTGAAAGCGCAACGATGATTAGGAACTGCACCATTGGCAATAAAAGCTCCGAATTCGATGAATCTTACCCCACCTCAAGGCGGCGTGTCTCCGCCTTCGTCTTTGGCTTGGCGAGGTGGCAGGGCGTGGGCGAAAGCGCGAATGGGGTTGGGGTTAGTTTGGCGCGAAACCGGCGCGGTTCGAAACGCCTGTCGGAGCCACGGCCGAGCAGCGTACACCCACACGAAGCCGAAGTTGGACAAAATCGCGAAACCAGGAAAGTTTGAGTCGAGTCAAGAGATTTTCACTCAGATTTCATCGTAATTTCAGCGTTTTGCCATTTCATCTGTTTCGGCGCCGCCGTAAAAATAGGGGGTTAAGGCATGCCGGGACCCAGACATCCAGGTTCAGTGCCATCATCGATGACAATGAAACGAGTATACGACTCGGGGAGTGAACTGATTGAGTCGGGGGTAAGGCGCAATGCTTTGAATCAAAAGATTTCCTCCGATCCGATTTGCTTTGCAGGCCGCGTGTCTGATCGTTGAATCCGCACCCCGAAATATCGAGTCTGGAGTTGCAGGCCGAGCCGACAGAAAAGCAATGCACCGTTCCCAACATCGAGAATGAACGCCTTACCTTTCGTCTCAAGTGACTCTGCCGCCCGTCAATCCACAAGCCTGTCGCGTTGGGGGCCTCTCCAACGTTACTCGTTTGCGGTTATTTCCGTCGCGGTGGCATTGGGAACGGCGTTGTTGCTCGATCACCTCGGGTTCCGCGATGCGACGGTTCCCCTCTTCATCTGCGCGAGCGCAGTCAGTTCCTGGTATGGCGGGCCGGGCCCAGCGGCGCTGGCGGTCGTCCTGTCCTCACTCGCATTCGACTACTTCTTCGTGCTACCACTTTATACCCTCTACATCGCACCCTCGGAGCTTCCGTATTTCGTCATCTTCGCCTTATTCACTTTACTCGTGTCATGGTTCGCCAGGATTCGCCACCGCGTCGAAGAAGATTTGCGCAAGGCTCGCGACGAACTGGAGTCCGTCAATCGCAAACTCGCAGAACGCTCGGCAGCGTTGGAAACCAGCAATAAGGAGTTGGAGGCTTTCGCCTATTCCGTATCGCACGACCTTCGCGCGCCGTTGCGCCACGTATCGGGATTTGCAGAGCTGTTGCGGAGCAGCGCAGCCCCATCTCTCAATGAAAAAAGCAACCGGTATCTCACAGTGGTCCTGGAAGAGTCCAACCGGATGGGTAGCTTGATCGATGACCTGCTCGCGTTTTCTCGAATAGGCCGCGCGGAAGCTCATTATTCCACTATTAGCCTGCAGCAGATCGTTCAGGAAGCCGTAGCCGAAGCCAGCCAGGATGCCAATGGCCGCAACATTGCCTGGAGCGTAGAGGCCTTGCCCGATTGGTATGGGGATCGATCGATGCTTCGACTGGCCGTGATCAACTTGATTTCAAACGCCGTGAAATTCACTGGCACGCGATCCGAACCCAAAATCGAAATCGGATGCAGCGAACGCAAAGACGATCAGCTGGTGCTGTTCGTGCGGGACAACGGAGTCGGATTCGACATGAAGTATTCCAACAAACTCTTCGGCGTCTTCCAGCGGCTTCACTCGCAAGAGGCTTTTGAAGGGACGGGGATCGGCTTGGCTACGGTCCAGCGCATCGTCCACCGCCATGGTGGTCGCGTCTGGGCGGAGGGCAAAGTGGAAGGCGGCGCCACTTTCTACTTTTCACTTTCGAAACTCACTGGAGCAAACTGACATGGACGTTCTCGGACGGATCTTACTGGTTGAAGACGACCCAAAAGATGTTGAGCTTACGTTGAACGCTTTGGATGAATATAACCTCGCCAACGAAGTGGTGGTCGCCATCGATGGTGAACAAGCCCTGGATTATCTGTACTACCGTGGCAAATTCACGCAGCGTGCCCGCGTGAACCCGGCGGTCCTTCTTCTCGATCTAAAGCTGCCGAAGATCGACGGACTCGAGATTCTCCGACAGATTAAGAGCGACGAGAAGCTGAAGATGATTCCGGTGGTTGTGCTCACGTCATCCCGCGAGGAAAAGGATGTGGTGGACAGCTACAAACTGGGTGTCAATGCCTATGTGGTAAAGCCAGTCGATTTCCATGAATTTGTGAACGCAATCAAAGAACTCGGGGTTTTTTGGGCCGTTATCAACGAGCCTCCGGCCGGGAGCGTCAGAAAGCACTGAACAGGCTATGACTTCTCGTTCGCAGATTCTCTATCTGGAAGACGACGTCGCCGATGCTGAGTTGCTGCAGAACACTCTCCAGGCAGACGGTCTCGCGTGTGATATCACCCGCGTGGACATGGAATGCGCCTTCTTCTCGGCGCTGCAACGGGACGGTTTTGACCTGATCCTGGCGGATTACACTCTGCCCTCCTTTGACGGGCTCTCGGCGTTGAGAATGGCGAAACAGCAAAAACCCGACCTGCCCTTTATCTTCGTCTCCGGAACAATGGGTGAAGAGGTTGCGATCGAGGCACTCAAGACTGGCGCGACCGATTACGTTCTGAAGACGCGACTTTCTCGGCTTGCGCCCGCGGTGCGCCGGGCGCTGCGCGAAGCCAGGGAGCGGCGGGAACTCCGCAGCGCCGAAGAAGCCGCTCGCCGAAGCGAGAAAGAGCTTAGCGATGTAATTGAAACTATTCCGGCTGTGGCCTGGAGTGCCCTTGCGGATGGCTCGAATTCGTTCGTAAACAGCCGCTGGACGGAATTCACGGGCTTGTCGGCGGAGCAGACTTCCGGTTCAGGTTGGCATGCTGCCATTCACCCCGACGACATTCAGCGACACATTGACCGATGGCGTATGTGCGTCGTCACCGGTGAACCACTAGAGATTGAAGTGCGCATGCGACGCGCCGACGGGCAATATCGGTCACATTTGTGTCGTGGCGTGCCGCTGCGAGATGAACGAGGAGGTATTGTCAAATGGTATGGCGTCCTGACCGACATCGAGGATCGCAAGCGCGCTGAGGAAGCCCTGAAGCGAAGCGAGTTTTATCTCAGAGAGGCGCAGAAGTTGACTCATACGGGTAGCTGGGCCTGGCGCGTTTCAGATCGAGATGCGGTCCACCTATCCGAGGAGTGGTACCGCGTTTATGGCTACAATCCTTCTGACGGAGCGCCGAATTGGGAGAAGCGGCTCGACCTCGTCCACCCAGATGATCGTCTTACATGGAAGAACACGATTGAACGGGCCATCGTGAAACAAACCGATTACGACGTAACTTTTCGCATTCTTTTGCCGGGGGGGATCGTGAAATGGATCCGCACAGTTGGCCATCCCGTGCTGACCCCGACCGGAGATTTGGTGCAATTCCTTGGCTGTTCGACTGACATCACCGATCAAAAACGCGCTGAGCAAGAGCATGAAAAGCTGCGCCAACTAGAGGCCGAGCTCGCGCACATCAATCGGGTGAGCATGTTGGGGGAAATGGCTGCGTCCTTAGCACACGAAATCAAGCAGCCCATCGCAGCCGCCATCACTTGCGCCAACAGTTGCGCCGAATGGCTTGCGCACGAACCGCCCAATCTCGATCGGGCTCGTGCGGCAGCCGCCCGAATCGATAAGTACGGGAATCGTGCCGTTGAAATCATGGACCGTATACGTTCGTTTTATAAGAAGTCGCCTCCACAACGTGAGTTGGTCGACGTGAACGGAATTGTCAAGGAAATGCTCACGCTGCTGAAAGGTGAGGCTACGCGATCCTCAATTGCCATGCGCACGGACCTTTCCGCCGAACTGCCTAAGATCATGGTCGACCGTGTGCAACTGCAGCAGGTGTTCATGAACCTCATGCTTAACGGCATCGAAGCCATGGAGAACTCAGGCGGAGAGCTTACGGTGAAGTCGGAACTGCAGGACGGTCAACTCCAGTTCTCGGTCAGTGACACGGGCGTGGGGTTGCCAATGGAGACGATGGATCAGATCTTTTCTGCGTTCTTTACGACAAAGCCGCAGGGCAGCGGCATGGGGCTGGCTATCAGTCGTACTATTGTGGAGTCGCATCGTGGCCGTTTGTGGGGAACCGCCAACAACGGACGAGGCTCAACCTTTTATTTCACCTTGCCAACTGAAGTGCTGTTGTCATCGGGGTTGGTTCCCTAGATTTTTGAGCTGGCTGTACTCGGCTTTGGCCTGTCGATAGACTGGAAGATCGGGGTCGGCATCTTTCCAAATGCTGAGGAATTCTTCGTAAGATGCGCGGGCGGATGCGCTGTCGCCCATCAGTCTCGCTGCCCGGCCGAGTTGAAGCCGGGCTAGTGGGCAGGTGATATACCCCCAGCACAAACCCGGATTGTCGATCAGTTTTTGGAACTCGCCAGCTGCCGACCGGCCATCTCCCAACTCCAGGTAGGTCAGGCCACGGATGTAGGCCGGGTAGAGGTAATCGAACGACTGGGTGTCTGCGAGGTCGTACGGGACGGTTTCGCGGAGCAGATCGATGGCGGCGTGAGGGTCGTGCTGGTGCAACTTGACCGCGGCCCGAACTGTGGGAACAAGGTAATTCTGCACAATAGTGTCCAATGGCGCTTCATGGCTGACTTCGCCTGCGATGCGTTCGGCTTCGTCCGTTCTCCCCGACCGTGCGAGAGAGAGAGCCAAAATCATTCTTCGGTTTCGCTCCAATTTACTCTGTAGTGACTGGTCTTCGGTCTTGCGCGCCTCGATTACCCTCCCCGCTTCTGCATTCCGAAGGGCCGAAAAAACGAGAGCGATGGAAACATCTCCCGAGTCAGAAGAGACCTTCGATGCCTGCAGTCGAAACCGTTCTGCGGAATCAAAGTGACCCTGTCGAGCTTCAAATGTCGATTGCTCGCGCAAGAACGCGGCTCGATTGGGGCCACGGGCTTCGCCGTCGATGATCCGATCGAGAGAGCCCCGATCACCCTCGATAAATGCCAGGCGCAATTTTTGAATTCTCAGTCCGAGGCTGTCAAATTTAAGGGCCTCCGCTTGAGCCAGCCATGACCTTGCCTCCTTGAATCTGCTAGCGATTATGTTGGCATAGGCCGCCCAGGAAAAATAGAGTGGACTTGGCGCCAGCCGCGCCGTCTCATCCTCTGCGTCGGCCGCTCGCTTGAGCTGCCCGAGCTTGAGCAGCGTCTCCGACAGATTAGTATGAAAGAATACATCGCGAGGAAAGAGGTCCAGCGCCCGAAGTAGAACGGCGTAGGCTTTGTCGAGTTCTCCGGTCACGGATTCGTAATAGAGAAGCTCGATGTTCAGCCTGTTCTTCTCCGTCATTCGGTCGCGCAATTGATAGGCGCGTGTGTATGCAGCTGCCGCGAGGTCGGGATAGAGGAGAGCTTCGTTGACCGCGCCAATCCCTTCGTAGCCGAGCGCAAGCTCAGGGTCGAGTTCGATCTCTCTCTGAAGCAGGGGGAGCGCTGCCTGCGGGTTGCCAGCCAGGAAGAGCTTGACTGCCTCATTGCCTGTCTGGAGTGCTTCCAGGGAGGGGCTGGTCGCTATTTCCAGGGGCTGATTGAAGCGGGCCAGGGATTCGGCCGGCTCCCCGATCTTCCTCCGAAGGCGCGCGGCTGTCACTCCTAACTCATGGACCACTTGATCACGAGCGCTAATGTCGGTCCCTTCCTCAGCCAGGGTCGCGCCTGAGCCGCACTCGAGTGCTCTGATCTCCAGGTGATATCCGTTACCGGCGTCGGCGATGGAATCAGCGATCACCATCTTGCTATTGGTCTTGCTGCAAATCTGGCGCGCGATCTCCGGAGTGATCTTGGTGGTCGGCTGAAGGTTCATTTGCGCTATGGTGGAGTACGTTTTGTCCAATCCCAGGAGGTTTAGGTATGGCGTCTGCTCCATTTCATAGCGCAATGCAATCTTTAAAGCCCCATCGAAAACTGGGTCGCTGGTTCGGTTGTCGATGTCGGCCAGCACGATCGTGTCGGTGGGAGCGAGCGTGATGCGATGGCGGTAAACTTCGTAACGCCAGACAATGAGCGCGCCAATCGCGAGCAGCGCGCCCGTGGCCAAGGCCCGCCATCTCCACCCTCTTATTGGATGTGCTTCCGGCGGGATCTCTCCGACTGCGATGCTGGGCGCTGACTCCAGGCACTCGATGGTCGGCATCAATCGATAGCCGCGGCGTCCTAACGTCTCGACATACCGAGGGTTGTCCGCTGAATCCCCGAGGGCACGGCGTAGGGCTTTGATCGTCGCATTGATGCTCTGGTCGAAATCGACGACCGTGTCATTCGCCCACAATCTGCTTTTGATTTCCTCACGGGTGAGTATCTTGCCCTCACGTTCAACGAGCATCCGCAAAACCCGAAACACCTGTTCTCTGAGGAGAACCTTACCGTTAAGATCGGGCGCCTCAATTGATCGTAGTTCGCCAGTGCTGAGGTCGAGCTCAAAGGCTCCGAATCGAACGCGCCCTGAGGAAAGGGTGTACATGGGACGTGCACACAAAATACAGAATAAGAAACTGTATCAATGCAAACGAGAATTGTCGAAACAAGGTGTGCTAGGCTGCCCCGTAAATTTCCTTAAGAGGAACATTCCTGCCGCCACACATAGGGGCAGCCACCACTGAGACGCGAACGGCTATGAGGCCTTCCCCTCAAGACAGCATCAATGTCCAGGTACATAAATCCTTTCCACGTGAATTGGAACTGGGGGCGGCTGCCTTTAAGTTTTGACTCGAAGTTGCCGATGGGGAGTGTTAGGCATGAATACGACAGGACAAGCTCTCGCCCCGAAACCCAAGGCATGGTTGGCCAGGCAACCAATTCTAACCAACGACGACAAAGTCTTTGGATATGAACTCTTGTATCGCGCGAGCGCGGAGGCTACCGATTTCGAATCGAACGCAGAAGATGCGACCTGCGGCGCAATTGACACGCTAAACCTGCTCGGCCTGGATGTCGTGTGCGACGCGCAGTTCGCTTTCATCAACTGCACTCATGAGATGTTATTAAAGGATTATTTTCTGCTGCTACCACCCGAAAAGGTCGTCATCGAGATTCATGAAACGGCACCTGCCGACGAAGGCGTCCTAGCCGCGTGCCAGCAGCTTAAGCAAAAACGTTACAGTATAGCCCTCGATAATTTTCACCCCAATGATCCTCGGGAATCGCTGATTCCTCTCGCAGACTTTATAAAAGTCGACATCCGGAAAAACTCGGCGGAACAGAACACGGCAATTGCAAACAGGTATGCCGGCAAATCATGCCGCATGCTGGCGCAGAAGGTGGAAACGCGGGCACAGAAGCTCGCGGCAATGAAAGACGGATTCACGCTATTTCAGGGATATTTCTTCCAACGTCCTGAAAAGATGCAGGCAAGACATATTCCTTCGGATCAGACTAATTCCTTGCGCTTGTTGCAAGCAGTCTCGGCGCCAGAACCCGATCTGAAAGCGGTGGAAGAGCTTATCAAACATGATGCATCCTTGTGTTATCGTTTTCTGCGGTACTTGAACTCTCCACTGCTCGGTTTGCGTTCGCCTGTGGAATCAGTTGGGCACGGGATGTCTCTTCTGGGGGGACTCGAACTGGCCCGCTTCATCCGTGCAGTGACAATTCTGGAGATGGGACAAGAAAAGTGTTCCGATCTTATTCTCTCGTCCTTGGTCCGTGCCAAGTTTTGCGAAGCTCTTTCCGCCAAGGTTGACCACGGAAAATCCGATCTCTTTCTCATGGGCATGCTTTCTATCATGGACTCGATCCTGGGGGTTCCTATGGGAGTGGTGGTCGAGGGCCTTCCGCTCGATCCAACCACAAAGGCAGAACTTCTGGATGCGAAGATCGGACGTGATTCACGGCTTACTCCGATTTATCGTCTGATGCTGGCCCGAGAACTTGGCGACTGGGAAGACGTCACTGTACTCGCAAGAAAATTGAACCTCTCGCTGCCTTTCGTCAACAGATCCTATAACGATGCGATGGTATGGGCGCACGAAATGACCGGCATCTCAGCTTCCAATAAGTGATCTCTCCGCTTGCTTAGCTTGGATCGTTGGCAGATTCCGAAAAGCTCGGTGCAGGTTGAAAGGTTGAACAGAGCTCACAGTCACCAAGTAATACGTGAGAGCAATCGTTTTTGCCGCCCCTGGGTGCGGCATCCAGTTCTGCGGCGAGTTGAGACTTTAGGCCACGCGTCGCATTCTCAAGTTCAGCTTTGGCCCTCGCCACATGGCCCAATATTGTGTGCAGCCGCTTCGGTCCCAATATCAAGAGGCCGAGCATTAGCACGACCAGGATTTCAAATCCAAAACCCACGATTTCACCCCTTGGTTGCGCTTTGTTCGTTAGCGACGATCGTTGTTGTGCTAGCCGGCTTCTCTTCCTCAGCTTTCATAGCTGACTTGAAGCCGCGAATGCCCTCTCCGATGCCTTTGCCCAACTCGGGAAGCTTCTTGGGTCCGAATACGAGCAGGGCGATTCCGAAAATTAGCAGAAGGTGCGTCGGTTGAAACAGTCCTTCAATCATGGTGGCTCCTTGAATTGGGTTAGAAAGTATCAAACTCGGACTAACAAGATGCGGGCGCCGCAACCCATAATCAGACGCAGCGCCCACCTTTACAGCCAGTGGAGAGCTTGCAAAGTTAGAACCCTCGTTTGACTGAATCAGCCTCGAAAGCCAGCTTGTTAACCAAGGTGAAAAAGGCTTGCGATTGACCAAGAAACAAAAGGTCATCCGTAAAGGCCTTGATCGTTGCTACTGCTCCGCCGTTCTGTGTCAGCGTAGGCCGAATCACAGAGCATTGGGGCAGGCTCTTGCTGATAAATTCGCAGGGCTCAGGAAGGATCAGGTTCGTCTGGTCGAGCTCTGAGTTGCGGGCGTTGAGATCCGGGAACGTTAGACCAGTCTCTGGATCGGTTACACCGGCCAAAGGCTGAGCAACAGCATTGCCGGCTTTGTCGTGCCAGAGACCGAAGTGGTCGATTTCGACTCCGCCAATGCTGATGAGGATTCTGAGAACCTCAGGATCCGTCGCCTTGAAGGCCAGCGTGGGGTATAAGCTCGCCCCACCTTGCTCGATGAAGGCAAAGTGGAACCCTGCTGTGTTCGCGATCGCTTGCATGCGAGCCTCTTGCGGTGTCGCAGGAGGAACCGGTTGAGGTTGGTTGGGAGGCGTGTCGGTGTCGTTCAGTGGAATGGCGGGCTGATTCTCAATGGTGAAGGGCCCTTTGAATTTCACCCCAAAATCGGGGTTCTGCGAACTGCGGAACCGTGTATACCAACTGAGGTCGACATTGAGCTTCAGCAGGTTGGTCAGCCTTCCGATATTTTTGGCGCCGGTCGCCTGACTGCTGGGCAAGTTTCGGAATGCATCTAGATCGACCGGCTCTTCGCCCTTTGAAATCAAGTAGGCATTCAGGAAAGCCGCGTGGCTCAATTCATCGTCGGTATTGTCGGCGATGTATTGAGCCATATCGCCGTCAAGGTTGCTGAGCGCTGCAATGTAGGCCGGGTTGCCACCTTGGACTCCCCCCAGTTCGTTGTATTGCTGCCACAGGTCAGCCTCGATGAGTTCTGCTGCCGCGGCAAACCGCAAAAGAGCAGCGTCGCCCTTGGATAACTTGCCCGAACTCCGCGTCGATTGCGCATTGCTTTCGGCTCCCAGCAAGGCGCCCGCCGACAGCGTTGCGCCGGCAATCCCCAGGCCCTTTAAGAATGAACGTCTCTTCACTACACCCTGCCAGTGACGTTGAACACCCTCTTCTGTCGAAGAGTTGCTTGCTTCAGATGGATTAGTCTCGGATACGGCCACAGTTAGCGAGTTCTTCTCGTTCATGGTTGTGTTCCACTTCCTTTGCTTATGAATTTGTTCCAGCAGTACTGGGCGTTAGACTCAGCGACTCAACTTCGAGTTACGGCAAGAATGTCATTTGATTGTCAACTCTTCGTGCGCCTGCCGTGACAAGTGCCGAGGACAGATCGAGAGCGACAATGTATTGACAACTGGCGAGTGACTTTTGTCTCTCTCCACCCTGGCGGACCGGTTTCGTCCGTCTGCATATGGAAACTTCGAGGCTTGCCAGTTATTCCAGAGTTCTGGGCAATATTTTGCTCATGGAAACAATTCCGCGTTAGTGCGATTCCCGCTTTCACTTCTTCAATCCCGGCAACGTAAATCGACGGTATTTTTGCGTAGATGCGCATTGAACACTGCTCTGTGGTTGGCCCTGTTTCCCCCCATCGATCGCACCACAGACTAGTTGATGTCGGCACCGCTCTTGCGCTTCGAAGTGACCAGCCACGCCACACCGATACTGATGAGGTAGAGCGCAACCATCGGGGCTGCGAAAAGGCACATGTTGAGAATGTCGGCAGTAGGTGTGACGATTGCCGCAATAATAAAGATGACGAGTATGGAGTACCGCAGATTCCGCCACATCCACCGAGCCGTAATTACCCGCATCAAGGCTAGAAAGAACACCAGAATTGGCATTTCGAAAATCAGCCCGAGACCGATCGTGATTGTCACAAAAAGCTTCGTATATTCTCCAATCGTAATCATCGGCTGGAAGCGTTGTCCGTAACCGATTAAGAAGTCCAGGGACGCTGGGTAGACTATCTTGTAACCAAACGCACCTCCGGCTATGAAGAGTCCAACTGTACTGATCAGAAAGGGCAGAACATAACGCTTTTCCGTGCGATAGAGTCCTGGAGCGATGAACAACCACAATTGGTAGAAGACAAATGGAGACACCGCAAATAACCCGCCAACCAAAGCCACTTCAAGATAGAGATTAAAAGGATCAGTTGGATTTAGATACACCAAACCGCCGCTGATTCCGTGGTGGCGCAGCGCTTGAATAATGGGTTGTTGCATCAACCCGAAAATACGATCAACAACGGACCAGCACGAGAGAAATCCGACGAGGATCCCAACCACTGAGAAGACAAGGCGTTTTCTCAGCTCTTCCAGGTGGGCCATGAGTGGCATGGACTGAGAGTATTGCGCCAGAAAGGAAGGAGCCGCGTCAGCCATGGGAAGCCTCTGCTGGACGGCGCTCGTTCTGCGATCGTTCGGTGCCGCACGCAACACAGGAGGTTATGACTATAACTCCAGCTATCCCGGACAGTTTATAGGACCTTAATTCCAGCAATCTCGCCTCCAATGTTTCGCTCACGATTATTGCTACTAACCGGATACGAAAGCGAAAAGCAGCAAAGGCGCATTTAAATGCGCCCTTGCCGGACAGTTATGTTTAGTTGATGGTGACAGTTACGGCACTAGAATGGCTCAGTGAGCCGGATGTACCCGTAACCATTACTGTTGCCTGTTGCGAAGCGGGCGTTTGGTTGTTTGAATTTTTGCCGCCCCCGCAGCCGAGAGCGAACATGGAGACAACCAGCAGCAAACCCAGTACGCTCATTCCCCAGATGGTCCTTTGCGTAAGGCGTTTTTTCTTGCGACTCGTGACAACAGTTCCGAGCAGACCTAGGCCAGGAAGCAGGGCCATCATCGCAGGCCCGCCGTAACCACCGGTCGGCGGAGTGGAGGCCGCAGAAATGGTCAACGTGGAGGCCGATGCGCTTGATCCCGGCGAGATCGCCGAAGGATTAAGAACACACGTGATACCCGTCGGAGCGGAACAGGAAAGAGTTATTTGGCCATTAAACCCTCCTACTGAACTGGCGCTGATCTTCAGCGTGGCCGAACCACCCCGCATAACCGTTGTGCTCTGGGCCGTGAGGCTCAAAGAAAAGTCTGGAGCATTAGCTGCGGCTGCGGGCGCCAGGCTGGCGAATATGGCCGTGGCACTGCCTCCAGTTGTCGGAAAATTGGGCTGACCAGCGCTGCCTCCAGCAGTGATGTAAAGAGTGCCAGCAGTTCCCGGATCATTGTTGGAACCACCGCCTCCGCCAAACACCATGTCCCACAGGCCGGGATTCACCAGCACCTTCCCCGAAGCGTCGGTTAGCTGGCCGATAAATTTCCCGGTCGTGTCAAATGCACTGATGGTACCGTCGCCGAAATTGCCAACCAGAATATCGCCGGCAAACGTTCCGAAGCTGGCCGGAGCCTGCACCACGCCCCAGGGCGCGTTGAGACCGTTATTGGCGCCGGCAGTGACGAAAGTGCTCACGAACTTGCCGGTTGCATCGAAAATATCTATCTGCCCAGCTCCAGTGCCGGGAACTGCATCGTGCCTCGGCGTATCCTGCATCGCGTAGGCGACATAGACCTGGTTGCCGATGATGTGGATACCGTGCGGGGCGAAACCTGCGGGAAGGTTCGGGTCGGTGAACGTGCCTCCCAACGAAGTGATGGTGTAGTTCGAATCGTATACGTCCACCTTGCCGCTGTTGAAGTTGGCTGCCAACAGGTTGGTGCCCAGCAAGGCGAGCCCTTTGTAAACCGCTCCGCTGGCCGAATTGTCTTTGCCGATGATTGCGGTGCTGCTGGAGCCGTTCCAGTAGACGACGAGGCCGTCCTCGGTGTCGAAAATGAACGAGCCGCCACTGAAGTAGGAGCCGCTGGCGTTGGCCACGGTTCCAGTCGGGCAACCCGGGCTGCAATTACCGTTTGGATTGCTTGTGGCACTGGGTATAGTCACAACCAACCCGCTGTCTCTATTACCGCTTTGATCGTAAAGCGTCGAGACACCGCTGTTGTTGTCAGCGATCCAGAAATCTTGCCCGGAGAGAACGGAAATCCCCCACGGGTTCAACAGTTGAGGGTCTGTAGTGGTGGCTACGCCTGCAGTATTTGAGACCAGGTTGGTCTGGGAATAACCAGCCTGCTGTGCCCATAAACCTGACGGAATCGTCAACGTCACGAGTAGCCCGAATAGTAACAATGCTTTGTTCAAGTTGTCCTCCTTCGCTTTCATTATGATTGGTACGACGTTGCTGAATCCGGTTGTTTCCTTTTCCACTAAGAAGTTGTCGTGGCGGGATGAAGAGGGAGCTCAGGCAGACTGATGTAATTCCTATTCCTAAGCTCCCTACGACAACCGTATGAATGCCAACAATTTGCTCGCCTTAGTTTGTTCCGGAAGAAGACATACTGCCTTGATCCTTCATCTGTGCTAACGCGACCATCGCCCGTGGCAGCGAAATCGTATAGGCGCCTCCCGGCGTTTTTATGTCGCGCAGAAAGTACGTGCCGCCCACATACTCGAAGCTTAGCGTTTGCTGATCAGCGGAAGGCCTGTCGACGACGACTGGGAGAAGGAATGCGCCGTCTTTCTCGCTGCGCATGATTAAGCTAGAACTAGCATCAGTCGAGATGCGACCAACGCTATACTTGCCGGCGGGCATGGTCTTGCCTGCCGCAACGAACTCAAACGGTACCTTTACAACAACTCCCTCGGTGTCCTGGGCGCGAGCAGTTACACCCAATCCAAGCAAGCAAATCAGTGTAAGTAAGGCTGCACAATACGACTTATTCATAAGTTCTCCTTGTAGGACATGTATGACTGGTTCATGGTTGATAACTGCACTCGCGAGGCTTTATTCCGCAAGTCCGCCTTTAGCTGATTAGTCGACTATTCTTCGAACACATGTGAGTTAGACGCAGCGATCGAGGACAAGATACGAGCAGGATGTCATTTGACTGTCAACTCTTTGTCGCGATCTCGTAAACAGCAAATCGCAACAGCGTTGTGATCTCTGAACTGAGAGTAGTGCGTCTATACAGACTTTCTTTGTCCCAGTCCCCTGCCCTGTATTCAGTCCACATTTCGATATGATCGGTCACCGTTGTTCTTGGAACGTGCGTGGGTAACCAGCGAGGCGGATTGAGCGTGCCTGAGATATCGAGTGAACCAGACCCTCGCCAGGAGGCGGAGAAGTTATTTTGAAAGGAGGCGGACAGGTCGTCAATTCTAGGCGATCGCGTTATGGATCGTTGCTGACACAATGGTGACCTGAAAGTAGATGCCACCGCCCTCACGAATGCCGGACCAGGAAGTCACCATTGCATCGATTGCAGGGCGCGTCGGTCGAGCACGGAAGGCGTTGAGAACTGCCCTCCCCCAAATTGCTGCTGGGGCGCGCCGGTACATTTCGGTTTTCGTTGCAACCGGAAACGAACTATGCGAACGTAAGGCTGCTTGTGGCATGGCTCTGCAACTGGCTGAGATCTACTTGTGTGGAATCTTTGTTCAGGCTGAAGTGTTCGCTCAGGGCTTCACGAAGCTGCAGGCGAACCCGCCACAGCCGCGCCTTCACCGCCGTCTGACTCATGTTCAGAACTGTCGCGGTCTGATCAATCGTGAGACCCTCGATATCGCGCAGGATAAACACAGTGCGCGAGATTGGACGCACTTCCTCCAATGCCCTGAAAAGAATGTGTCGCAACTCAGAGGCCCAGCACAGTTGCTCGGGATTGGGAGCCCAGTCCGTGACGTCCCTGGGCAGGATGTCTCTCTCGTCCCCAAAATCCTCGTCCAGTGACATCTCGCGCGCGCCGCGCTGCTTCCGCAGCCTCACGAGCGCTTGGTTCACGGTGATGCGAATCAGCCAGGTCGAGAATTGGCAAGCCTCTCGAAAATCGGCCAGGTGCTGGTAGGCCTTCAAGAAAGCCTCCTGAACCGCATCCTGCGAATCTTCCCGATTGTGCGTAACACTCTGAGCGATTCGAAGAAGCTTGCGATCATATCGCTTCACCAGTTGCTCGAAGGCAGTGGCATCCCCATTCTTGCTGGCATGGACCAGATCCATGTCGCCGCTTACCTCTTCTGTAACGTCGAATTGTGCCGAGTTTTCCGCCATATAGTTCAACCTGCCTCAAACAGGGACAAGAACAATTTGAGGCGCACTTGCTATCGAGCGCTGAGTGTCACTGCACCACAACTTTGCCGGTCATCTTCGGGTGGATGGTGCAGTAGTACGGATACGTTCCCGCTTTGTTAAACGTGTAGGAGAATTTTTCATCCGTATCCAGCACCTTGGACTTGAACACGCCCTCTGTGCTGACGGACGTATGAGGAATGTCGTCACTATTAGTCCAGGTGACTGTCGTTCCGACGGGTACCGTGATCGTCTGCGGCCCAAAAACGAAATTATCGATTTTCACTTCCGCTGCTGTCGCGGACGGTTGGGCATTCGCGGTGACGCTGGATGATCCTGCTAACAACATCATCGCAATCGCTACCGGCAGCGCCACACTTGCAAGACACACATTTTTCTTCATCATGATCGTGTTCCTCCTGAATGTTGTTCTTCACTAGTTGGGTAATGCCCCTACGCCCTACCTGCGGCAGGGACGAGTTAGCTGCCGAGCGGCGAATCAATCACAGCAAGACTTCGACCGCTGACTATGTAGTTCACGTCGGTGATGCCCAGCACTTGTTGCAACTGTTCAGCTGGCACCTTCATGGGGCCGGCCGAGGGAGCTGTTCCCGGCGCGGGTTGGGGGAAGGCCGTCGACATCGCGGTGTGGAACGAAACCTTGCCTTCCACCTTTTGCATGATCTGGTGTATGTGGCCGTTTAATACGGTCACGGAACCGAACCGCTTGACATAAGACAAGGCTTGTTCGCTGTCGTCGGTTCCCCAGCCCCACTCCGGATAGATGGTCCACAGTGGAATGTGCGCAAACAGTACGATCGGAGTGCTGGCGGAGCGGCCCTTGAGATCGTCCTCCAGCCATTCCAGCTGTTCGTGACCCAGCGACCCCATGCCTCCGGCCTTCAAATTGGCCACATTCACTAGACCAACAAAATGCACTCCCTTGTGATCGAAGCTGGACCATCCCGTGCCCTTTGTTCCCTTCCCATAGCGCTGGAGATATTGCTCGCCGTTGTCGGTCAGCATGTCATGCTCGCCCGGCACGAAGAAAATCTGTTTCGCAGACAGTCCTTTTAGTGTCTGGTCGAGCGTGTCGAATTCGCTCGGCTTCGAGAGTTGGCTCAGATCGCCGGTGTGAATGATGAAATCCGGGGTGTGGGGCATGGCGTTGATCTTGTTGATTGCCGTTTGCAGCGTCGCTGTGACATCCGGATTGGCCGGCTTGTTGAAACCGATGTGGCTGTCGCTGATCTGCACGAAGGTGAAGTCCCCGCCCTTGTCGGCTTTTTTGCCGTAGTCCCTGGCGAAAGCCCTCGACACGGGGACGCCGCCGCTCATGGTCCAGACCAGGCCTGTACCGGCCCACGCCATGCACTTCAGAAAGCCGCGACGATCGACTCCGTCGTTGTTGAGGTCTTGCAAACTCTGATCGATGAGATCTTGCTTTTTGTCTGGCATTTGTCCTCCGTGGTTTGTAACGTTCAGAGTTGATAACTGGGATGAATCGCTTTTATTCCGTCGCACGCCGCAAAATAATTTGGGCGATGATTTGGCGGAATTTCCTTCGACGACTCCCTGGGGAGAGAAGGGGCAATGACATTCCTGCGAGTCTGATTGAACTTTTACCAGTCGGCCCGACCCCAAGACTCTCGATAAACCAAAAGGTGGATACCAAAGTGTCAACAATTGAAAAGTCCCCGAAAATCCAGACGTTGTCCGATGACGGAACAATTCCGGCAAACAGAAAGATCACTCACGAACGTTCCTTTCGTGGGATCGGGACTGGGGGCAGTCTTCCAACTGGTTCCGTCCCAGTGCAAAAGCAATGTCATCTGGTGCCCCGATCCGTCGGCCACCAAGTAGGAACCAAACGCCCAGATGTCGGTCGGCGAATTGGCCGTCAATCCAAGCAAACAATTCGATTGATTGACGCTGTGCGGCCTAACATTCGGGCTCGGCACCCCCGCCCAGGCTGAACGTACGCTTCATGATTCCTCCTGGATGAATGATGAATGTTGTGTTGGATGTGTCAGTTTCGACCTTCCCACTTGATAACTTGCACGAATCGCTTTTATTCTCAGCAAAGTCAAGATCTAAATGAAACAGTGTGGGAGATTGACGACTTCAGTAAGTGGAACGAAAGTCTAGGGGATAGAACGACGGTACTCTCGTCGACAGGCCATCGCCCAAAATACGCAACGTATCCCGAATCAGATTTTGACGTTGTAGCGCCGTCACATTTGTTCGCCGCCAGGTGGGGGCGAGAGGAATGCAGGGTAGTGAAGTATCCGCGTCGAATCCTTCGCCGGACCTGCATTCCTTTTTCTGATTGCTGAGCCGGTTAGTTCCCCAGGTACCGCGCCACTGTTAAGGTTGTGATTCCTGTCGTGACGTTCACCTGTTTCCCGACCACAACGATGTTACCGTCTGCTTGTATCAGCACTCCGGAGACGGCAAAAGGTGTGGCAAATGATCCGCCGCTGGCGAATGCAGTGTCCAGTACGCCGTTGGATTCGAATCGCGCCAGACCACTGCCGCCGCCCACCACGATTTGCCCATTCGATTGGAGAGCGATTGCCGCTGGCTGGCTCTGGTTCCCTCCGCCGAACGTGAACTTCGTGGAGGTGAAAGTAGGATCAAGAACTGCTGTTTCGCTGAAACGAAACAGTTCGCCGGCAGTCTTCTGGAATCCGTTACCCACAATCGCAGCCTGAACATAGTCGCCATTGGGCTGGAAGACAATCGCTTGGGAGGATGGAGACGACGGGTTGGACGCCACCACTGTTTCAGGCGTCACGGTCGATTGCAGCACTCCCGTCGAGCTGAACTCTTCGGAGCCGGCGCCGCTAACGCCTAAATAGGAACCGTCGGAGAGCTGCGCCAATGCTGTGGGAACGATAGGAGTGGGCTCCTCCACAATTCCTCCCGTGCCAAATGTCGAATCGAGACTACCGTTGGGGTTGTACCGAACCAGAACCGTTGGAGACGGAACGTGTCTGAGACCCGAACCCGCAGACCCGGCCACCAATATCTGGCCGTTGGGCTGGACCAGAAGTGCAAATACCGTAGGAAAAACTCCCGCGGGAACGGTCGTCACCAATCCACCCTGGCCAAAAGTCGTGTCCAGTTGGCCAGTGGGCAAGAACCGCGCTAGCGCGAATTCAGTGGCCGCCGTAGTTCCAGTAGTTGTTCCTGCCACTACGATCTCGCCGTTGGACTGCATCGCGGCCGCAACCGGCATACTGTCACCGTTGGCGAAGAACGTGGCGGTCGTTTTGCTCAACAGCTTCCCGCTGGATGTGTATCTGAGCAAAGCAAACCCTTCGACGCCGGGAAGACTGGTCTTGTTGAGCCCGGTGACGACGGCAATGTTGCCATTGGATTGCTCGAAAGCGGTTAAAGTCGTGGCAGTGATGCCGAGATTTGCGGTTACCGTCCCGCCCTTGCCGAAGGTCGGGTCAAGAGTGCCGGCCTGGGCTTGTGCGAAGTTGACGCCAAACGCCAGTCCAAGTGCTAATAGTCCTGCGATCGCATGAAATGTAGCTTTCTTCATTACTTTTCCTTTGTTTTTGATTTTTGGTTCAGAGCAGGCGTTCCAGTAGGGGCGTGCTTCCCGGCTGGATCCCAATGTCTGTCAGGGTTGGTAACTGGGAGGCGACACAATTATTCCATGCCGATTCGCGATAACTGGTTACTTGTTTCAACTTGTCTGCGGGAAGTAAACACTGCGCGGACGCTTAGTAGGCGGGCTCTTAGTAAAGGGTTTACCTTGCCAACCACCAGGCAAGCGCCAGCCACAATGGCGTCGTCGTCAGCAGCCCATTCCTGATTCCCCGCGCGAATGCTTTGGCGTTGGTGCACGTTATTTCACGCTCCCGGTCTTCCCAGGCGCGCCTCTGCGAAAGGAATTCCAAAAGCTCGACCTCGCAAGTGTTTATCGGAGATTGCGGCGATCTTACTTCCTTACTTACAGTCATAGTGACTCTTTCCCATTACCGCACTCCGTTGCGCTGTCCTTGTATCTATTCCTGAGCTATATGTCATCGGAGCGCCTAACCAGGGAGATTCACACCGCTCAAAAAGCCGCCCAAGTGCCCGGTCAAGGCTACGAGACCGACTGCCAGAGATTCAACTGCCAGACGGTAGCTCGGCAGATATACCGTCCGCCGGCGAGCCCGGAAATGCACCCACCACACCAGCCAGATCATCACTGTCGAAACGCACGCCAGAACGAGGTGCAGTAATAGGACGCCCTTCAGTTTTTGTCCCTCCAGCTGGAATTGCCACGCAAGAATCCCTGTAACCAGAACGGGGATTGTTGAAATCGCCGCTGCGAGCAAGTTGTAATACGCCGCGTCGGCCAAGGCACGGCGCTTCACCCACACTGCGGTAAAGTCGAACGCCACTGCCGTAAGAAAAAGGGCGATCGGAAAGTGGATCAGCACCACGTGCTGCGCGTGCTTCGCCAAGATCGCGGTTTTAAGATCAAAGGGATTTACCATTGCCTCGTCCTCTTACGTTTTCTCAGTGTTTGGTGAAATAACCTTCACCAATGGATAACGGACTCTGTAGCGCTTTATTCCGCTGGATCACAGTAATTGTGGAGCACTACGAGGAATTGATTTCAGTTCAATGGAGACGGGTCACCAATGAAGATGGAGAATCAGCGCTCTGGTGCGCACTTGGGATTACGCACGGTCTCTGCAAGAGTCAATTTCAGCCTGCCGACAGACGTCCACGACCACGCCCTCGAGGGTGCGCGGCCGTGACGCCTGGTAAACGCTTAGCGGCCGAGGGCGAACAATACGGCGTCATTGATGGCGAAGGCGGTGCCATCGGTGCCAATAGCGGTTGGTGTGTAGGCTTCTCCGATGCCGCTGCTTAAGGTGATGACCTGTGAAAGCGTGTTGGTAGTGAAGTCCCAGCGGTAGAGTTTGCCATCTTCACTATTGACGAGAGCAGACTTAGTGAATGGGTCCACAGCAGCGGTGTTGATGCACCACTCGCGAACCGCGCCGGGGAGATTTGAATTAGGATCAGGCGTGACGCCCTTGACGGTCAGTACTTCGTTCATGACCAGCGTGGACGGGAAGACAGGGTCGGGCTCGGTGGCGTTAGGGTCGAGAATCGCCATTTTGTTAATGCCATCACCGGTGCCGACACCTGCGTAGTTATTGTATTTGGTCAAGACCAGATACTTCGAAGTTCCATGATAAGAAGGGACCAGGGACGCGCTGACAATCGACGCTATGTCATCCCAACCAAAACTGCCAGGAGTTTTCAGCTGGCCGAGAGTGCTATCGAAGTGGAGCATCCAGCCGCGGTCGTTGTGTCCGGGGAACGGATTTTCTAGAACACCGAAATAAACGTCGCCGTCCGGGCCAACGGTGGGACTGGCGCTGCTTTCGTCAGGGATTTCGGCGTTGAGGCCAGTGTTGGGGTCAACGAGGAGGACTTTGGCGGTGGTCTGCAAGGTGTGGCTGTTAAGAGCGAGCAAATATCCGAAACCAAAATCTTTGTTGTTCACACCGACGTAGAGGGTTTTTCCGTCGCGAGACAAAGCCGGAGCGCAGTTCATGTCGACCTTTTTGATTTTGGGGTCTGCGGCTGCGGTAGTGGCTGCGACGAACGAACCTTGGCCGGTGGCGGAAATCCTAGCCAGGCCGCTCTGCAGGTTAAGGGGAGTAGCTCCATGGACCACAAATCCGAAATAGAGATTGCCCGCAGCATCGGCTGTGATGGGAGTGTTGATCTTGACATTGGCATTGTAGACCTTCGGGTCGGCTTTGAAATTGCTGGCGCCGTAGAACACCAGGCGCGAGAGCTGGCCGGTAGCCTGGTCGGGAGCGTCACGTACCAGCACCCTCCCGCCTTCGTCCGGCAGATAGAGCTTTCCGTTGAAGAGAACCGGGCTGAAGCTGGGTACGAAGCCTGCCGAGGGAGCGTGATAGCCGGTGTTCAGTGTCCAGAGCACGGCTCCGGTCGCTTGGTTGTGGGCTTCGACACGGAAGCTGTCGGTGCCGGTCTTGACCGGAACAATGACGGTGCCCGCAGGAGTGACGAGCGGAGAACCGTAGTGAATGAGGATCTCTCCTGTGGGAGGGTTGAGGTCGACAGGGGTTTGCCAATGAATGTTCGCAAGCGACTGCGCGGCGACAGAGGATACGGCGGTATGCTGCGCGTTGCGAGCGTGACTCGGCCATCCCTGGGCCTGAACGGCGGCGTTTGTCTGTGCGGCACCAGGCAAGAGCGTAAGAGCGGATAGAGCGGCGACCGCTAAAGCGGTGATTAGGGCTGAGCGTCCGGTGTGGTGCATAAAATCCTCCGTGAGATGAATCTCACCAAGGATAACGGACTTTTTGACCCTTTATTCCGTTTGGATTGCAAATTATCGAGCGGCACAACAAAGTTGACTCCCCCTTGATGGAATATTTAAGAGGAAAGCTCGTTCTCAAGGTAACGGGATTATTCTGGGCGTTCATGATGGACGATCGTCATAATTGCGGTGTTTGTCATGCCAATCAGTTGGCCTGCCTCTTTTCCTCAACAATTTGTTGTTTTGAAGGGAATAAATCCCAGACTCGGAAGTTCTGATTATGTGGACCTGTCAGGAGTGGACCTCCAACTCGACTCGTTCGAAGGTCTGGCCATGCCACTCTTCGATCAGCTTTACAACTTCGCTCACTGGCTGACGCAGAATCGCGAGGAGGCCGAAGACTTGGTTCAGGAAACCTACGCCAAGGCTTTGAAAGGTTTCTCGTCGTTCGAGTTAGGCACGAACTTCCGGGCGTGGATGTATCGCATCTTGCGCAACACGTTTTTGACCTCCCGCAAGGGGCTTAAAATTACGATGACGGTACCTCTCGATCTCGAGGATGAAGAGGGGTTTGACCTAGCCGTCGAGCACGCTACACCTGAAACGGTTCTGTTGGCACGATCAAGCCACGAACTGGTCCAGAGCGCCCTTGATGAACTCCCACTGCATTACCGGGAGATCCTTCTTTTAAGTGAGGTAGAAGAGATGTCGTATCGGGAGATTTCAGAAGCGCTTGTGGTTCCCATTGGCACGGTGATGTCACGTCTATCGCGTGCGCGGCAGACTTTACGGAGTCGATTGCGGCCGCATTTGCAACAAGGAGCAGGAACACTGGCAATTGCAAAGGGGACGAACCATGGTTTGTGAGGAGTTGGAAGCAAAGCTCGACTCTTACGTTGACGGTGAGGTTCCTGAGCAAGAGATGCGAACCTTCGACGCTCATATGCGCAGCTGCCCCTCTTGCTCGGCGGACGCCCTTTCGCGCGTACAGATGAAGAGCGCGATTCATGGCGCTGGAAAACGTTACACTCCCAGTGCTGAGTTCCGGAAGAGGATGCAGCAGAAGATTGCTGCAAAACCCCGGCGCAGTTTTGGTTTGGGATGGACGTTTGCTGCGGCGGCAGCAGCCATCATCGTGATCGGGGCGTTGACTTCAGCCTATCTGGGAACTCGATCCGGCAAAGATCAGGTTTTTAGCGAGATCGCTGACTTGCACGTGGCTACGCTGGCCAGTTCGTCTCCGGTCGATGTGATTTCAACCGATCGGCACACGGTAAAGCCCTGGTTCCAGGGAAAGATCCCCTTCGCGTTCAATTTGCCTGAACTCCAGAATAGCGAGTTTTCTCTGCTGGGCGGGCGGATGACGTATCTTGAGCAAACGCCGGGTGCGCATCTCATTTACGACGTGCGCAAACACCATATTTCCGTGTTCGTGTTTCAGGAACGCTCACTGCAGGCCAGGCTGGACGAAAACCCTATCTCTCCAAAGCAACTGCCTTTCACCCTGGAAACATGGACCCAAGGCGGCCTGCGCTATTTCGTGATTGGCGATGCCAGTGCTGCGGACATCGATAATCTTGCGAAATTGTTCAAGGCCGCGGTATAGCTGAAACTGGATGTGAACGGTGGCCTGGAAGTGTCGGCCTGCTCGCAACTACAGGCGGCCCGAAGAACAGTCCAAATGGACTAATCTTTTCTGATTGCAGGCTCGGTGTGGAATAAGCGCGTTCGTCGTTTTAGAAAAAGCATCATTACACCCCGTGGGCAGATTGACAATCTCCACGTTGAGAAACGCAGCTCTCCAGTCGCAAAGGCCAAGCTTATGGTCGCCGTGGATGAATGATCAACGAATCTCGGGACGCTCGACAATTAAAAAGCGGCTCTCCTTTTTGAATACGAAACGTTGCGGATTGTAACTTATTCGCGCCCATCCCATCTGATGTTTCGTGCGAATGACTTCACGTTGGCGATTAACGTCTGAGGAGAGAACTTTGAAGCGAGATCAAATATCGAGTGTTTCGTGCGAAATGCCATCCGGCATATCAAAACTTATTGCGCTGGTGGCGTTAATGGTTGCGCTAGTGGCAACTGGCGCACGTGCCGACGCCTGCCACCCCAAATCTAGCTTCAACACAATTTACAACTTCGGCGACCATACGGGGGACCCGCTGAGCCCCCAGGCCGTTGGCGCCATTGCGCAAGGCCGAGACGGCAACCTTTGGAGCACGACTCTATTTGGCGGAACGAATAACATGGGGACGGCGTTCAAACTTACGCCTGGAGGGAAGCTGACCGTCATCTACAATTTCACGAGCACCACCGGCCAGCCCGCCAGCGGACTGACGCTGGGCACTAACGGCAACTTCTACGGGGCAACCTTCAACGGCGGAACCGGAACCGCCTGCATTGGTGGCTGCGGGACGGTGTTCGAACTTACGCCTTCGGGAAAGCTGACGATTCTGTGGAACTTCGAAGGGGGCAACGACGGTGAATCTCCCTACTCCGGGCCCATCGAAGCCTCGGATGGGAACCTTTACGGAACAACATACCAAGGCGGCACTGGCCCATTGGGGACGATATACCAGCTTACGCCCTCTGGTACGCTGACCACGATCTATCAGTTCGACGGGCCGCACGGCGCTTTTCCGATTGGTCCCTTGGTTCAGGCCACTGATGGAAACCTGTACGGAACAACAGCCGGATTCGGCATCAATTACGGTACGATCTTCAAAATAGTGCCGTCGGGAGAATTTCCAATCACGCTGCTCTTCAGCTTTGACGTTTTCGATGGCGCCTACCCCTATGCTGGATTAGTTCAGGGCAACGACGCCAAGCTATACGGAACCACCACCGGCGCCAGTCTCTTCGGTAACGTGTTTGACATCACCACAAAAGGCTTCGCGGAACTCCACGCTCTTAATGGGAGCACTGACGGGGCCTTCGCTAACGCTGGGCTGGTTCAGGCAACCGACGGCAATTTCTACGGTGCTGCGCAGCAACAAGGAAACGGCTTCGGGACCTTCTTCCGGATCACCCCGAACGGTACGTTCGCTGTATGCGAGGATTTTAACGCCACTGATGGCGCGGAGCCCCTGGTCACGCCGATCCAGCACACGAACGGCATCCTATACGGAGACACGTCGCTGGGCGGAGACATCAACAATACGGGGGTCTTTTACTCCCTGAATCTCGGTCTTAAGCCGTTTGTGAGCTTGCTGCCTGCGTCGGGAAAAGTCGGTTCGACTGTCGAAATTCTGGGGCAGGGATTCACCGGAACCAAAGCCGTCTCATTTAACGGGACGGCTGCGGTCAGATTCACTGTCGTGTCAAACACGTATATGACCGCCGTAGTGCCCACAGGAGCCACCACAGGACTCGTGACCGTGATCACCCCGAAGGCCGCGCTGCGGAGCAACAAGAAGTTCGGAGTGACCAAGTAGCTCGATTAGCGTAGCGAAGGATCGATGCTCTGTGGGGAGGGGTTTTTCCTCCCCTTATCCATTCCGCCACTTGAGGGGAAAGCTCTAAACTCAGCAGGGAGTTCGTCAAGTAGTCGGGGTTCAGGGGCCGCGCGAACACTGAATATCCTCATCCTTCCGGATGTGGGAGCGCTGTGGTGTCCATGGTGCGCGCTCTGTAACTTTTCTCGGCGACCTTAGTCTCATCACCGCGCAGTGCCTGAATTCTTGGCAACGGATTAATTTCGTTGCCTTCTTGATCAGGCGGTATGCGACTAAAAACTGTGGGAGTTAATTTAATGAGTAAAGTAATTCGCACGCTATTCATGGCCGGACTCGCTGTTGGTTTGGCTTCGCCAGTGCTTAGTAAAGCACAACAGGGAGATAAACACGACGCAGGTGCAGTGTTTGTGATGACCAATGCGGTCGACAACAACGAAGTGATCGCATACCGTCGTGCTACCGATGGAACATTGCAAGAAAGCGGCAGGTTCGCAACCGGCGGCCGGGGAAGTGGTGGTAATAACGATCCCTTGGAATCTCAAGGCTCGTTAACTCTCGGCCAGGATCACACGCTGCTGTTCGCAGTGAATGCCGGCAGCGGCAGTGTTTCTGTGTTTAGCGTTCACGGCTCACAACTATCACTGGTGGATAAAGTGATCTCCGGCGGCAGTGAGCCCAATGCAGTGGCGCAGCAAGGAAATCTTGTGTACGTCAGCAACGTTGGTGGCAGCAGCAGTGTGGTTGGTTTCCGCCTGGATCACGGCAAGCTTACGCAAATTCCCAACTCCACACGCTTTCTTTCCACTAACAATTCGGGCGCGGGAGGTTTGGCATTCAGCCCCGACGGCAGGTTTCTGGTGGTGGTTGAACGCTTGACCAACGACATTGACGTGTTCAGTGTCCAGGGTGACAGCACTTTGTCTCCGATTGTGGTGAACCCTAGCGCAGGCCCGGGCGCATTCTCAGTGAGTTTAACCACGGACGGAGCGGCTCTTATCTCCGAGACCGGTCCTTCTGGAGTAGCCAACGGCTCGGCTATCTCATCCTATGAGATCGCAGCCAATGGCGTACTAACGCCAATCAGCACCAGTGTTCCGACGCTAGGAGCCGCGAACTGCTGGAACGTGGTCACCCCTGACGGCAGCTTTGTTTACACTTCCAACGCCGGCTCGTCGACATCTCTGGCTTTACCATCGCGGGCACTGGAGCATTGACTGCGTTACCAGGAACGGTGGTCGGCACGAATCCCGAGGGATCTACCAATCTTGATATCGCGGTCAGTTCCGATGGCAAGTTCATTTATACCTTGAACTCCGTCGCTGGAGCGATCGGTATCTTTTCCGTACAGAAGGACGGGACGTTGCTTAATGTTGGGTTTGCCAGTGGTGTCTCACCACTCAGCGGCTTCAACGGAATCGCAGCGTTCTAACTTCCGTAAATTCCTCCTGTGAGTTGCGGTGCCGTCATCGCAACTCACAGATTCCTGCCTTAAGAGGGCACCTGCGCCGACTTCCGCGGATCGATGGAGCTGTGGTTCCAGTAGAATGCCCGCTATGAAATGTGCCGGAATGGCTTATGGCAAAAACCTATAGCCTCGGCCGTGTACTGTCAGAAAGTGTAACGGGTGTGAAGGGTCGCTCTCGAGTTTCTGTCGTAGCTTCAGCATGTGGTTGTCCACCGTCCTGGTGCAAGGGTAGTGCTCGTAACCCCAAACGTCATTGAGAAGTTCCTCCCGCGAGATCACGCGTTGGGCATTCTTTGTCAGGAATTCAAGTGTCTTAAATTCTTTTGGAGTAACTGTGATTTTCTCGCCGCCCCGAGTGATCTCGGTCTTAAAAAAATCCACCTTCACGTCGGCAAACGCATACACGTCTGCATTCTCCGGACTTAAGCGGGAGGCACGCCTGATTAACGCGCGCAAACGCGCAAGGAGTTCCCGTGGGCTGAAGGGTATGGTCACGTAATCGTCGGCACCCATTTCCAGCAGCAGGACCTTGTCCGCAACATCCACACTCCCGCTAAGAATCACGAGGGGCAAGCCGGGCATCCAATTAGCAATTTTCTTGCATAGATCACACCCTGAAGATCCCGGACGCGGTAGATCGAGGATCATCGCCGCTGGCGATCCTTGACGAAGTCTCTCCAAACCACAAACGGCATCGGAAACGATATCGACCTCGTATCCTTCCGAGGAGAAAAGTCGTCGCAGGATCTTTCGCAGTGAGCCATCATGCTCGATGACCAAGATCCGCTCCGTTGGATGAGATTGGAGTTCGGATATCGGGGTGTTCAAGGTTGCTGCCAAGGTGGTGGCCGCCATGAATTTTCTTCTTTCTAGTGCGCCGCGATGTGAAGAGACAAGTCTCTCGATTGTGGCGCGCCGGGAGCGCTCAGGAGTGACTCGCGAACTGACTTCCGGGCTCTGGCCAAACGTGACATAACTGTGCCGATCGGGATCGACAGTATTTCCGAGATCTCCAGGTAAGACATCTCGTCCACTTCACAAAGAAGGAGGGTCTCCCGGTAGTGCACTGGCAGATCCTCGATCGCGCGCTGCACCAGTTGGGAATTAAAGCGATTCATTAGAATGGTTTCGGGAGTTTCCGTAGCAACTGCCAATTCAGGGCCGTCCTCTTCCGAGTCGATCGCAGCGGTCATGCGTCGCTCGAGTTTTGAGCACGAACTTAGAAAGTTGTTCCTCAGGATTCGAAATATCCATGCCCGGAAATTGGTGCCTGACTGAAACGACGTGAAACTGCGTAAAGCCTTGAGATAAGTCTCTTGTACGAGATCTTCGGCTTCGTTCGAATCGCGCGCCAGCCAGCGCGCGAAATTATAGAGGGCATCGAAGAGGGGCATCGCTAGCTCTTCGAACCCTGCCAATGATTGATCGTCCTGGGAGGACGAAGCTCCAAGTCGGACCACCCCTAGTGAGCCCAGTCCAATACGACTCATTTGCCTTCTCCGTGAATCAACTCGAACCCCGGTCGCAGCCCACTCTGGCCCAGAACCGCTCCGGCGTCAATTAACTGACGACTTTTTCCACATATCCAACACATTGCCTGTTAAGTCATTGATGGCTAATGAGTTGATTCTGTAGATATCCTGAGTAGGAAACGGTTTTCTAACCGAAATGCTAGACTTCTGTGCGAACCCAAAAGCATATGGAATCCCTTCAGCCCAACTCCGTCGTGCGATTCGGAACCTTCGAGGTTTCTCTCCAGTCCGGCGAAGTTCGAAAAGCGGGTTTGAGGATCAGAGTGCAGCAGCAACCGATGAAACTGCTGGAGATTTTGCTGGAGCATCCGGGGGAAGTTGTCACCAGGGAGGAATTGCGCAGCCGAGTTTGGCGCAGCGAAAATTTCGGTGATTTCGATCAGGCGCTCAATATCGCCATCGGGAAGCTGCGGAGTGCCTTGGGAGACTCGGCTGAGAGTCCTCGATTCATCGAGACTCTTCCAAAACGTGGCTATCGTTTTATTGCGGACGTGTCAGTCGTCGATGCCGACGCCGGCCCAAGAAGACAAGAACCTGTAGGTGCAGAGCTGCCCGCTTTGGACCCTGGTCAGAAGATCCAAGCTGCCGGGTTGGCAGTTGCGCCCAAACGCCGGCGGTGGCCGACGCGTTGGGTCGGCGCCTTGGCGCTCGTCATCATTATTATTGTTATTGGTTTGTCGATTCTCTCCGTTTGGCTACTTCGTTCGCGGGCCCCCGCCCCCACGGGCATCCGATCCATAGCGGTCCTTCCGCTGGAAAACCTTTCTGGCGACGCTGCCCAGAATTATTTCGCTGACGGCATGACCGATGAGTTGATCACTGACCTGGCGCAGATCAGCGCTTTGCGCGTAATCTCCCGCACCTCCGTAATGGTTTACAAAGGAGCGCGCAAGCCTCTGCCGCAGATCGCTCGCGAACTGAACGTGGATGCTGTGGTAGAAGGCACCGTGCTCCGCTCCGGCGACCAGGTCCGTATCACGGCGCAATTGATCGAGGCCTCTACGGACAAGCACCTATGGTCCCAGAGCTATGAGGGTGAATTGCGTGACACCCTGGCACTCCAGAACCGCGTGGCTACCGCCATTGCAGATCAAATTCGGATCAACTTGACTCCGCAGGAACAAGCCGCCCTCAAAAACGTAAAGGTTGTTAACCCGGAAGCTTACGAGTCCTATCTCAAAGGGCGCTACTTCTGGAACAAGCGAACGGCGGATGGTTTGAAGGTCGCCTTGGCATATTTCAAGCAGACGATCGAAGAGGATCCGAAATACGCCCAAGCTTATTCTGGCTTAGCCGACACGTATGCTTTGTTGGGAGACTGGCAGTATGCAGTGATGACTCCCAAAGAAGCGTTCCCCCAAGCCAAGACGGCGGCAATCAAAGCGCTGGAGTTAGACAGCACGCTCGGCGAAGCTCATAACTCGCTTGCATTCGTCCTGGACGGCTTCGACTGGGATTTTGACTCTGCCGGGAAAGAATTTCAGCGGGCCATCGAACTAAGTCCAGGCTACGCAACCGCTCACCATTGGTATGCCTGGCACTTGAGTCTTTTGGGTCGGTATGACCAGGCAATTGCGGAAATGAGAAAAGCGCAAAACCTAGATCCTCTGTCTCTTATCATTAACGCCGATTTGGCAGAGGTCCTTGTCCTTGCGCACTCTTATGACGAATCCATACAACAGAGCCGCAAGACGATCGAAATGGATCCTAATTTCGCTCTCGCTCATAATCAGCTCGCCCAGGCATACTTGCAAAAACACATGTACGATGAAGCCGTCGCAGAACTCCAAGAAGCAGTGAAGCTCTCTGGGGACAGCCCGACCTGCATCGCCAATCTTGCACGCGCCTACATCGCGTCCGGCAAGGGGAGCGAAGCGGTACAGTTGCTGGGCGACCTGAAGAAGCGCTCAAACCCCAGTCATTCGAATGCTTCGGAGATCGCCATGATCTACGCGTATCTCGGAGACACTGATCAAGCCATGAATTGGCTCGAAAAAGGCTTCGAAGAGCGATTTAACCCCGGCGTCCTGCTCCGGCCAGGTTTCGATCCTCTCCGCTTGGACCCGCGCTTCCAAAAACTTCTGCGCCGCGTTGGCTTGCGCGGTTGAAATCTGCGTCCCTTGTGCCGTTCCCACCGTGGTATAGAAAACGACTGTTTTAGCCTTAGAATCCGCGCCTGTAAAGATCCTCCGAAGGGTGGAACCCCAGACCGATTAGCCGGGTCTTCGTTTGGGTTGAGGGGCCGCTTGGTCGCGGATTCGGAAGCAGACCCTTCACCGCTTCGATGTAGCCACGGAGAATCTCGCCCGCGCTCCAGGACGAGCAATCCATCCGCAGGGGCGATGGAGGCGTCATCGTCGAAGATGTCCGAGACATGGCCTAACCCGGCTTTTCGCGAGGTGAGACTCGAGAGGAGACAGACAGGTTTGGGCTGAGAAGACCGTGGTAGCCCATCACTGCTCCTTACGAATTCAGTCTGCGCCTACCGTGGCAGCCGCCGGCTCAGTCTTCTTGCGTTCGCGGAATTCGCCGCTCTGTTGCATCAACTTTGTGACGACGCCGGTCCATCCGGTTTGATGACTGGCGCCCACTCCGGAGCCGGAGTCACCGTGGAAATACTCGTGGAAGAGAAGCAGGTCGCGCCAATGGGGGTCTGTCTGGAACTTTTCCAGGTTGCCGAATACCGGCCGGTGACCATTTTCGTCGCGAAGAAAGACGTTCGTCATCCGGCGTGACAGCTCACCCGCCACGTCCCACAAGGTCTTCATGTTTCCCGATCCAGTCGGATACTCAACCTTGAAAGCGTTGCCTAGATAGTGGTGGAACTTTTGCAGGGACTCGACGAGGAGAAAATTCACCGGAAACCAGATCGGGCCACGCCAGTTCGAATTACCTCCAAATAGTCCACTCGACGATTCGCCCGGTTCATAATCCACACGGTACTCGGTCCCGTTGACGTGAAGTGCGTAAGGGCTTTTCTGATGGAACTGAGACAGTGAGCGGATCCCGTACGGTGATAGAAACTCACGCTCGTCCAACATGTATTTGAGAATGCTGCGAAGCTGATCCTTGTCTGCAATGGACAACAACCGGCGTTCACCCATTCCCTCGCTGCGCATACAGGCAAAATTTTCCGTGAGATCGGGACGGTTATCGATGAACCATTCCAGACGCCGCTTGAAGCCGGGCAGCCGATCGAGCACTTCCGGCTCCAGAGTTTCCACTGCAAACAGCGGGATCAATCCCACCATTGAGCGGACTTTCATCGGAAATTGTGAGCCGTCAGGCAGCTTCAGCACGTCGTAGAAAAAACCGTCGTCTTCATTCCACAGTCCCAGGGAGTTGCGACCGCGATGGTTCATGGCATGTGCTATGTAAACAAAGTGCTCCCAGAATTTGCTGGCCAGATCTTCATAGCAGGATTCTTCTTTGGCCAATTCCAGAGCGATTGCCAGCAGATTCAGGGTATACATAGCCATCCAACTGGTACCATCGGACTGCTCGATATAGCCGCCGGTCGGCAGTGGATCGCTGCGATTGAACACGCCGATGTTATCCAGGCCGAGAAATCCGCCCTGGAAGATATTCATCCCCTCGGCGTCCTTGCGGTTTACCCACCAGGTGAAGTTCAACATCAATTTGTGGAAAACGCGTTTGAGAAACTCGCGGTCGCCTCTGCCCGTTCGCTTCTTGTCGATCTTGTACACCCGCCACGCGGCCCATGCATGCACGGGGGGATTAACGTCGCTCAAAGCCCATTCATAAGCCGGTATCTGCCCGTTGGGGTGCATGTACCACTCGCGCAATATCAACATGAGTTGCTCTTTGGCGAAGTCGGGATCGACCAGGGCGAGCGGAATGCAGTGGAACGCTAAATCCCATGCCGCATACCACGGGTACTCCCACTTGTCCGGCATGGAAATTACGTCAGCATTGTACAAGTGGGTCCATTGATGATTGCGCCCCTTCCTTCGCTCCTCGGGTGGGCGCGGGTTGTCCGGGTCGCCCTGCAGCCAGTCCTTGACGACGTAGTGATAGAACTGCTTGGACCAGAGCATTCCCGCAAAGCCCTGGCGCATGACGTTCCGGGCGTCTGTGGAGAGACCTTCAGGGATCACCGTTGCGTAGAATTCATCGGCCTCACGCTGCCGGAGCGCGAACGTTTCGTCGAAGGTGCCAAACGCGTTCGTTCCGTTGAGGTCCGAGTCGGCAAGTCGTATCCTTATTACGACCGTCTCTCCCGAACCGAGTGACATTTTGTAGTGGGCGGCTGCTTTCGAGCCAAGCTGTTGGGGATTGACTGCTTCCTTGATACCGTGGACAACATAATCGTTGATGCCGTCTTTGACGAAAGGAGATCGATTTTCGGTTCCAAATAGCCTTTGAGCGTTCGTCTCGTTCTCGGTAAAGAGAAGTTCCGGAGACCCTTCGCAATGGAGCCAGCGGGTATTGGACTGAGTTTGGTTCAGCGGAGAAAGATTCAGTTCAATGACGGGATTGGGAGCGGGGCGCGCATTGTGCAGCTTCGGGCGTCGGGCACGGTTTCCCCAGGACCAAGTATTGCGGAACCAAATTGTGGGCAGAAGCCGAAGATAAGCGGCCTCCGGGCCACGATTTGTGACTGTGATCTTGATCAGAATGTCCTCGACATCGGCCTTGGCATATTCCACGAACACGTCGAAATAGCGATCTTCGTCGAATACACCCGTGTCGAGTAGTTCGAATTCCGGTTGGGTCTTGTCGCGCCGCCGGTTTTCCTCCACCAGTTTCGCGTAAGGAAACTCCGCTTGCGGGTACTTGTAGAGATACTTCATGTAGGAGTGCGAGGGTGTGCTGTCGAGATAAAAATAGTATTCCTTCACGTCCTCGCCGTGATTGCCTTCGTTTCCAGTTAGACCGAAAATCCGTTCTTTCAGAATCGGATCACGCTCATTCCACAGCGCGAGGGCAAAGCAAATCATCTGTCGGCGGTCACTGATCCCGGCCAAGCCGTCGTCGTTCCACCGGTAGGCCCGCGAGCGGGCATGATCGTGTGGCAAGTATTCCCAGGCGTCCCCGAGCGGGCTGTAGTCCTCACGCACCGTGCCCCATGCGCGTTCGCTGAGATAGGGTCCCCAACGCTTCCAGTGTTTTTTGCGCGTGCCAGATTCGGCCAGTCGAATTTCTTCTTTTGTCATGAAGATCTTCGTATTTCAAATCAGGCTTAGCTAAAAAGCAAACTCACCCGAAACTTGCAAATCGCTGTGCGGCGGGCCGAGTCCGGTATCGTTCACCGGATCGTCGATGCTTAGATCGTCCTGAAGAAAATGGGATGGCAAATCGTGGACAAGATCAAGGGGCCGGTCGTTTCTGGGCAACGCGGTGTGGACGTTGTTACTCACATCTCCTCCTACTTCTCCTCGATTTCGATTGGGTGGCCATCAGGTTCGCGCAACAGAACGGTGCTAGAATCCGCCCCCGTCGTCACCGGCCCCGTCGTCATATGTATAGCCAAGCTCCCATCATGTACGGACCCGAGAATCCACACATCGCCGGGTGCCGGGACAACTCCAGCCCACAACAGATCACAAGGAAATCCACCCGTCGTTGGGCTGGGACTGGGTGCAACTGTCCAACTGGTCCCGTCCCAGTGCAAGAGCAGTGTCATCTGGTGCCCCGATCCGTCGGCTGCGAAGTAGGAACCAAACGCCCAGATGTCATTTGCCGAATTCGCCGTCAATCCAAGCAAACGGTTCGACTGATTCGCGCTATTCGGTCCAACATTCGGACTCGGTACCACTGCCCAACTCGTGCCGTCAAAGTGCTCGATCAGAGTCAGTGTGGCAGCCAGTTTCGGAGGCGCCACCGGAGTGGAAAAGCCCACGGCCCACACATCGTTCGGCGCCAGCGCCAGCACTGCATTCAACTTGTTTGTGCCCCCGCCTACGTTGGGAGTCGCTACACTCTTCCAGTTCGCGCCATCCCAGTGCATCGCTGCGGTTTCGATGTTATCTGAATCGTTGAATCCAACCGCCCAGGCATCATTCGCAGCGTCGGCGGACGCTCCGAACAAAAACTCGTTGTTCGATTCCACGGTTGTTGCCGTCCACACCGTGCCATTCCAGTGCTCGAAAAGCGGCGAGACGAGCCCTGTACCGCGGTTCATCAGGCTGCCAATCGCCCAAACGTCATTCACAGAGCTAGCGGTCATGGCGAAGACATCGGCTTGATCTTTCTTACCGAACTTAGGGCCCGGAAACAGGCTCCACTTGGTTCCATTCCACTGCTCGATCAGCTGCCCCTGACGCGCCCCGTCTGTCACGTTTCCCGCCGCCCAGGCCAAAGTTGGAGAAAGAGCGACCACCCCCTGCAGAAAGCTGTTGTTGTCGCCCTTGATCATCGGAGCCGGAAACGCCGTCCACGTCGTGCCATCAAAGTGGATGGTCGACTGCCCTACAGCCCAAATATCGTTCGGGGAAGACGCTGACGCAGCGAACAGTTCGCTGTTGAGGTTCTCGTTCGGAGTTAGGACCACCTGAAAATTGGAGTTTAACGGCGTTTGTCCCTGTGCCGGCAAGTTTTGAAACAAGGCAACACTGAACCCGAAAAACATCACCGCGCTAAACTTAGGTTTCACAATCCACCTCCATAGGGCCGAGTTAAAGGTGTCGAATTCTCCCCTCTACCTGTTGATAACTGGCGAGGGTCGCTCTTATTCCCTATTCAGCATTCCCCGTTCGAGCGATCCTCAAGACGGGTGCGGTCGCTCTGAGCGCCGAAGGTTAGTAGACGTTGGGATTTTCCGGGGGAGAACCCCGATTAGGCGGACAGGACTACTGTCCCCTCGGGCCGACCAACACAAGGCAGGACATATCCAGCAATTTTCTGCTCAGGAGACAGCCCGGCTTCGACGTCCATTCGAACCGCGCCGCTCAGGACTCGCGTAGCGCACGTACCGCACTGGCCCTGGCGGCAGCCAAATGGAATCTGCACGCTGTTTGTCTCCGCCAGATCCAACAGAGTGCTCCCGGCGGAACCTTGACAAACCTTCCCCGAGCGCAGGAACACAACGGTGTCGACCGCACGAGCTTCTTGTGGTCGAAACTCCGTGGACCGTCTGCTTTCCCCGAAACTCTCCTGCAAGATCCGTTCTTGCCGTACGCGGAGACTGGAGAGAATTTGGCAAGCGGCGTCCATAAATCCCTTAGGGCCGCACAGAAAGAAAGTGGGAGAATCCAGGTCGATCACGTGCTGGGAGATAAATCCCCTGGTAAGGCGGCCGCTGTGTCCCGTCCAGGCTGGGTCCGGTTGCGACACGGACACCTCGTACTTGAAGTTGGAAAGCGACCTTTTAAGTCGCGCCAGTTCACTTTGGAAAATGATGTCCGCACCGGTTCGCACACAATATAAGAGCGTGACTGAAGTCGCCAGCTTAAGGTCTTCTATATAGCGCAGGATCGAAATCATTGGAGTGATCCCACTGCCGGCCGCAATGAGAACTATGCTTTTATGCAGCGTCTCGTCAAAATAAAAGTGACCATAAGGCCCGCTGGCTTCCACCCTCAGGCCTGGCTTGGCTCGATCATTCAGAAAAACAGATACGCAGCCATTTTCCATGCGTTTTGGCGTGATCTCCACATAGTTCCCGTGGAGAGGTGAGGAGGAAACGGTGTAGGACCGCATGAATCGTTGGCCATCGATTGTCCACTGAAAGGTCAGAAACTGCCCTGGCTTAGCACGCAATTGTCTTTCCTTTGGAATCTGGAAGCGTAGCGTCTTAGTATCGTGGGTTTGCAGCTCGATCTGTTCCAATAGAAGATTCATTGGGTCCGTCGTGTTTTCGCGGTTGGTTAATGAGTTCGCCTGCACAGGAATCTCCGAAATGCGCGACTCCATGGAAGCCTGCGACCGTTTCCTCTTTTTAAACACCAGGGCGCATTGGACCATGCACACTGTAACAATCAAGCCCGTCCCGAGCCTTAACCCAAGGCTTCCTGGGCTCCCCGAACGAAGAAGTTCTGAGAGAGTGGGAATGGACACAAGCGCGAATGAAATTACGAAGATTGCTATTCCTAGCGCCTTCAGCGACGAATGGCTGTGCTTGTAACGGCGTGCGATCACTATCTTCAGGAAGAGAAGAGGCACCAGGACGAGCACAAGCACAATATGCAAAACCAGGTGCGTCGGGAGATGACCGGTTATTCCTACACCCACAAGTCTCTGACTCATGCTATAGACCATCACGCAAAGAAAAATCACAAACAAGTATCCCCCCGCCTTATGAAGAGCGATCAAACGGGTTCTCGTCGTTCCGTTCCGCGAGGGCTGCGAAGCTTCCAGCATAACCACCACGTTGGTAGCGGCTAGTGTGACAAAGGCAATGCCGGCCACAATGGCGGAAATATTTAACATAAGCGTCCATCCCTCTGAGCCGACCATGCGGTGCCGATGTTCTCTAGCCCCCTTGTTCCTCCACGTTGGCGGCCGGTTCGCGCTCTGTTGGTGTCAACAGCACCCCACCACGATTTATTCCAGAACTGGATACGTTTTGGTTTACGAGACACTCTTAGGACCTTATCAACGCGACCGCTTTCAAGAACAAACGATGTACACAAAAGGCCGCCCAGTGATTAGGACGGCCTTGCGTTTCTTCCAACTTTTTTCGTCTTACCTTCCACCGCCGACGGCTCGTAGGGCCACAACAATCGAGCCCACAATACAGGAACCGATCAGCAAAGTCAGAGCGGTCAACAATAGAATTCCCATCAGCTCAACAACACCTTCTACCATTCGTAGGTCCTCCGTCTCTAGCGGCGTACGCTCGAAGCTCGCGTATTCAAACAATAGGACGCACAAATTGCCGTAGAACCTGCGTTCTGAGGAGTTCGCCAACTCTCCGAACGCGGCTCCAAGGCACGTAGTTGTACATCGAAATGCAAACTACGTTGCGGCAACTACAGTACACATTGAATTCCCTTTGCCTGAAAATGACATTTGCCCCTCACAAGAGATAACTAGACTGCTTATCTTTTATTCCATTAGGATGCGTCTCACCAGGGCCGCTGCAGTTGTTCGGGAATTCTAATATTAGGTTTGTTACGGTGATTTGAAGGCCAATCAGAGTTTCATCGAAGGCGGGTCTCCCAGGGCAGGAGGTGGCATTCTCAATTCACCCTGGGAGCAGCGTCCGCACCGGCGATCCGGGCATGTCGGTTTCGCGGCGAATTGCCGCCGAGATTGCTGTATGTTGCAAGAATTGCGGGGCATCTCGGGAATATTTCCATCGGTCCCGCGTTCTTAGTAACGGGGGAAGCACGAAACGCGAGGTAAAGCCCGATGCTAGACGACTGGGATGAGCGTGATGACATGGTGGCGGCAGGGTCGATTTGCCCGGTTCCCGACTGCGGCGCATTGGTAGTTTCCTACAGCCCACCAGAACACCCTGGACCCGACAATGCCAGATCGTGGTGTGACTTCACGTGCTCGCATTGCGGTATCCACTTTAGCGTCCCTGAAGATGAACTTGTTTTTCAGTCAGTGCCGAAGCAATGGCTATTGGCCAGAGCCCAAGCCGCATAGCCGGGGAGTCGCTAAGGAGCACTGCTACACAGATTGTTTTGTCTGCGAGCAACACTCGATGACCTTTCCGTACTGGGGCTTGAGGAACCCACTTCAAGGGTTCCCGGAAGTTCCTCGGTATACGTAAAACTCAGTCGTCTTCACCATACGATCTCCTTGATCTTGTAATCTGCCCAATTTCTCTTGGCACAGAACGGCAGGCAAATCGGTTTCGTCTGTAGTGCCTTGATAGCGTAAGGTCGTTTATACCCCTTCAAGTGGGCGAGGACCGCTTCCCAAACACGGACACCTTGTCCTCTCTGTTGATCTTCATTGGGGCTGCAGCAACTATTGGGGGGTATTACTAGTCGGCGACTATCTGATCTCCGCTTGGGCAGATCGTAGCAACTCTTTGAAGAACAGCGAGGCGATTTCTCTCAGAGATACTTCTCTATCACGCTTGCAAACCGACGCCGGCCGCCGTCAATTCAGGAAGTTGAGCTTCTGCTGTAACGTCAAAAATCGAGGATTCAAGCGCAGTGGGTCAAGCTCAGGTTCGACTTTCATAAAAACCAAACCGTTAGAGCGATCGGCGTATGCCTTTTCCAACCAATCCATCGCGCGTTCGTTTTCTCCGAGCCCCACATACACCACCGCGAAGTAGTAGGGCGAAACATATTTGGTTTTCGACTGCGAGACGAGACCGGAGAGAAGCTCCTCGGCTTCCGCCTTTTTCCCCGAACGCGCAAATACGTAACCCAGGGCCGAGAGCATCAACGGCGTCCCGTGGGACAACTCCGCCGCCTTCTGCAACTCGGGAATCGCAGTGGCAAAATCGCCCTTCTGCGCGTACGACAATCCCAGGACAAGATGTGGCAGTTCGTAAGCAGGGTCCATCTCCAAAGTATTGCGCAGCTGCTGAATAGCGCGGTCATATTGCCGTGCCATGTAGAGCCGCCATCCCAAACTGAAATTGATGCTGATGGAGAGCGGATCGAGCTCCCGAGCCTTGTTGATCTGATCGAAACTTTCACGAGCGCGGCCCATGGCCATCAGATAAAGCGAGTAGCGTTGATAAGCCGTTGCGTAGCTGGGATTGTCCCGGATGGATTCGGCAAATCCGGCGGCGGCGCTGTTCCAGTCCCAGTCATAGTTAAACTTTACGGTCGCAAGCGAAGTCTCGGCCTCTGGGAGCGCAGTCTCCAAATCCAGCGCTCTCAGCGCAGCGGCTTTCGCCTTCGGAGCTGCGACTGCGGCAGGCATGGTTCCGAAAATTTCAGCGCTGATGATGGCGTAGGAATCGGAGAGGCCGGCGTAGGCCAACGCGTAGTTGGGGTCTTGATGCGTAGCTTCCTCGAAGTAACTAATTGCTTTGGTCAGATTCTGGTCCGTTCTCTTGTTCCAGTAATAGCGGCCCTTCAGATAATTTTCGTAGGCGTCGGGAGCGACCGCCGGATTCCTGGCGAGACGTTTCTCCTCCTCCGGAGTGAGGTTGATGCGGATCTCGTTGACGATGGCCGAAGAGACACGATTCTGGAGCGCCAGGACATCTCCAATCTGGCTCTCGTAGGTATCGGCCCAAAGATGGCGATCGGTAGAGACCTGGACAAGCTCGGCGGTGATTCGAACCCGGTTGCCGACTCGCAGAACTGTACCCTCAACGACCGCATCGACATTCAGTTCAGCAGCAATTTGCGACAGGGGCTTGCGCGTTCCCTTGTAGGCCATCGCCGTGGAACGCGATATCACGCGCAGAGAACGAATTTTCGCCAGATTGGCAATGAGATCGTCGGTCATGCCGTCTGCAAAATACTCCTGATCTTTGTCGCCGGACAGGTTCTCGAGGGGCAGCACGACTAAGGATTTGTTCTGCCCGAGGCCAGCCGAAACGGAATGCCGCACAATTCCGCGGAAATACAGTGCGATTGCGGTCAGTGCGATCGCAGCGGCGAGAGCAACAATAATCCAGACCTTCTTCCGAGTTCTTGCTCTTCCAAGACGATCGCCAGTCTTGGGCAACTGGGTATCTGTCTTCTCGATTGATGGAACCGGGGAGGGATGAGCAGCGGCCGGGAGAGGGTCCACTGTCGGCTCTTTGTCCCCATGCCGGGGGGCATAGATCGATTCGTCTACGTGGGCGATGAAACGATATCCTCGCCTGGGAATCGTCTCGACGAAGTGGGGCTTTTCCGAGGAATCGCCAAGCACTTCTCGCAAACGCATCACGGCGTTGTTAAGTCCATGGTCGAAATCTACGAAGGTATCGCTTTGCCAGAGCCGATTTCGAAACTCTTCCCGAGCGATAACGTCACCGGGTTTCTCCAGAAGGATCGCGAGGACTTGAAACGGCTGTTCGGGGAGCCTGAGTCGCATGCCGTGCTTGCGCACTTCGTTCGCCTTTAGATCCACTTCGAACGCGCCAAAACGCACGATCCTGACGGAAGCAACGGGGGTTCCCATTTTTTAAATAAGCCCGGTGGAGTATAGCGCCCCTCGCAGGGCGTCGTCAAAACCGTGATGTCAACAGTTAAGTCTTTTATTTTCATCCGTGATTTCAAGGATGCAGAAGTGTTTTCGATTGGATGCATCAAGGATTGCGCTCACTGGCGAACTTCTGCAAAGTAGGTGCGTTTTCAAAGCCGCTCCGAGGACCCCATGACAAAACAGAACACTACCGCCAGATTCTTGTTGTTGGCGATGCTCGTTATTGCTAGCGCCGCCCGGCCCGTTCTAATGGAAGCTCAAGTGGTGGGCGCAACCTTATCGGGCATCGTGACGGACTCCTCAGGGGCGGCTCTTGCCGGAGCTAAGGTCGCGGTGAAGAACGTGGCCACGGGTGACACCCGTGAAATTTCCTCCAACACGGACGGTTTGTACTCGGCGCCAAACCTTCTCCCTGGGACGTATGAGGTGAATGTCTCGGCGCAGGGTTTCTCCAGCGTGGTGCAGCGAGGGATCAATCTCACGGTTGGAGCAGAACAAGCCTTGAATTTCACTATGAAGCCGGGTCAAGTGGCCCAGAGCGTCGAAGTCACCGACGTCATTCCTGCCGTCCAAACCAATTCTTCCTCGATCAACGCGACCGTCGACTCCAGGACCGTTCGCGAGTTGCCCCTGAACGGGCGCGATTGGACGTCGCTGGCTACGCTCGAACCCGGCGTCGCAAAGGTTCCCAACCAGGTGACCACTGCATTCAGCGCAAATAAAGGAAACCGCGGCTTTGGGAACCAGTTGACGGATTCCGGGCACCGCCCGAATGAGAACAGTTATCGCGTCAACGGAGTCATCGTCAATGACTACTCGAACGCCGCGCCCGGAGGCGCCACCGGCCTGAATCTGGGAGTCGATGGAGTCCAGGAGTTTTCTGTCGTCACTACGGGCTATACCGCTGAATACGGTCGAACCTCGGGCGCAATTATCAACGCCATCACCAAGTCGGGAACAAACAGCTTCCATGGCGACGGTTATTTTTTCGACCGGGATAAGATCTTCGACGCGAAGAATTACTTCGACCCACCGGGGCCGATCCCGTCCTTCCGCCGCATCCAGTTTGGCGGCTCCGCCGGCGGCGCAATTATCAAAGATAGAACTTTCATTTTCGGCGATTACGAAGGCGTACGGCAGGATCAGCCCGCCTCTCAATCCATTCACGTCCCTACGCAGGAAGCGCGGAGCGGCTTGCTTTGCGTCGCGGCGGGATCCAACCCCTGCGCGTCATTGTCCGCGGTTCCTGTAAGCGCGGGCATCGTACCCTATTTGACCTTGTGGCCTTGCCCTGCGGGATGCCAAAGCGCCACCAATGCCGACATTGCAACCGTTAACGTCGCTCTCGCCGGAATCGCAAAAGAAAACTACTTCACGGGGCGGTTGGATCAGAAAATCGCGGTCAACGATACCTTGGCCGCCAGCTACTTTTTCGATTCCGGCCCTCAGACTCAGCCCGACCCCCTTGAAAACGCAACCCACCAGGTCTTCTCCCGCCGACAAATGGGCAGCATCGAAGAAACCCATATTTTTAGCCCGCAAGTGGTGAATACTCTCCGCGTCGGTGTCAACCGTGTGATTGGGGATATCAACACACCAGTGTCAGGCGACACTGTGGCAACCGACCCAACGCTCGCCATTGCACCGGGTGCAAAGGCTACCCCACAAATTTCCGTGGCAGGCCTCACGACCGCCATAGGGTTGGGCGGCCTGAACCGCTTTACCCACGCGTGGACTTCCTATCAGGCGGCTGACGACGCCTTTATCACACATGGGACCCATCAGATCAAAGTGGGCTTCGCATTTGAGCGTATGCACTACAACATCCTGGAACAATTGAGCCCGAACGGCAGAATGAATGCTTATAGCACGAGTGCCGGGTGTACAGGATTCACTGACGCGGGTATCTGCGCATTTCTCACAAACGACCCGCATCAGTTGAACGCCCTGGCTCCCGGAGGGTCTAACGAAGTCGCCATCCGGGAGAGCCTGTTTGCCGGCTACATTCAGGATGACTGGCGTGCCCGCTCCAACCTTACGCTGAACCTGGGCCTGCGTTACGAGGCGACCAACAAACCCAACGACGCAAACAACCGAATCCAGGAGATTACAACTCTGGTGAATTGCTCCGCCAGCCCGACCGCCTGCGGACCGGTTCATCTAAGCAGCTTCATCGCGAACAATCCCACGCTGAAGAATTTCGAACCGCGTATTGGCTTCGCTTACGACCCGTTCAAGAACGGAAAGACGTCGATCCGCGGAGCATTCGGTCTGTTCGACGTCCTCCCCCTGCCTTATGAATTTGGGCTCAATACCGCCGCGACCTTCCCTTTCCAGATCATCGGTAAAGATCCGAATGCAACGCTTGGTACGGGACTCACGGACCCTAACGTGAGCTTTGTTCCCACTGCCGTTCGCAATCGCTATGTACAACAGGATCCAAAACGTGCCTTGGTAATGAACTGGAACTTTAACGTGCAACGCGAATTGGCTCCGGGATGGACGGCGTTGGTGGGCTATGTCGGCTCGCGCTCAGTACATCTGTCGGTAGCAGCAGATGACATCAACCTGGTTCCACCGGTCACGACTTCAGCGGGAATCCTAATCCCGGCGGGGGGAACCGCGATCGATCCCAACTGGGCCGGCGGAACGGCCGGCTCTGGAATCCGTCCAGTACTATTTGATGGCGCATCGTCTTATGAATCATTTCAAGCCCAACTCAAGCGAGCCATGATTCACGGTGTGCAAGGTCAGCTTTCTTACACACTCGGCCAGTGCAAAGACAACAGCTCGGCACCTGTCACCGGCGATACATACTCCAATTCCGTCGCAGTCCCCCTCCTGCTTTCGCAGGCGTATCGACACGGTCCTTGTGACTTCGACATCCGCCATGTGTTGAGCGCGTCCTTGATCTATGATTTGCCCGGTCCCAAGGAAGGACCGATGTCTTACGCTTTAGGTGGGTGGGAACTCGGCACGATTGTCACCGTAACCAGCGGCTCTCCTTTTACGCCCACTGTGGGCGCGGGCGGCGATCCGCTCGGTACGGGCTTCAATGGCGACTTCTCCATGGACTTCGCGGACATTGTCAAGGGGTGCAACCCGATTCATGGCGGCGTGAATTATCTCAATGTAAATTGCTTTACGTTGCCGAACGCCCCAACTTCATTTTCCAGCGCGAATTGCATACCGAACAGCTCTGCGGCGGCTACCGGTTTTTACAACGCGGCGCCTGCGCTCACTCTCCCGTCGGGAAACACGTTCTGTTCCAACCTGCTGGGTAACGCCGGGCGGAACAGCCTGTATGGACCGGGCCTTGCGACCGTCGACTTTTCAGCCTTCAAGAACGTCCGTGTTCAGAAAATCTCCGAGGCCTTCAATATTCAATTCCGGGCAGAGTTCTTCAATATCTTCAATCACACGAACTTCGCGGCACCGAATTTCTTAACCGACGGCAATAACAACTCGATCTTCGATGCTACGGGAGCTTTGCTGAAGAATGCGGGTGTCCTGGGTTCGACAACCACAAGTTCGCGCCAGATCCAGTTTGGTCTGAAGGTCATTTGGTAGGGCGGACTTGAAAAGTACGCGTCCTAGATTAGAGCCAGCGGCCCGCTCCTCACGGCCTCCGGCGCAGCAGCCCGCAACCCGGAGAATCGCTTGGACACCCTAAATCGCACGAGCCAACCGCGACCAGTATCTGCTGATTCGGCGCACTCCGGCAAAGCGTCTCAGGTCCGATGGGTGGTCATGGCAATCGTCATGGCCATCATGGCAGTCACGGCGCTCAATCGGCTGAACTTCAGTATTGCGGGGAAGTACATCGAGGAAGAATTTTCCTTCAGCACCATCAGCATGGGGATGGTGTTCGGTTCGTTCCTTTGGGGATACGGAGTGTTTCAGATCCCCTGGGGATACGTTTGCGATCGCATCGGTCCGCGCCGGACGCTAACGGTTTCAATTTTTTGCTTTGCCGTGGGATCCACCGCAATGGTGCTGGTGCCGCGGTTTGCCGCAGCGACTGGGGTCTCTGTCCTCGCCGCATTTCGCCTGGTTCGTTTTTTGACGGGGATCGGAGAAGCGGCCGTATCGTCCAATGTAACCCGCGTGATCGCATCCTGGACCGCAGTGCGCGAGCGGGGTTTCGCCAGCGGCTTGCAAGTGTGCGGTTTGGGCCTGGGCGGAGCCCTGACTCCAATCGCGATTGCGTGGGCGATGATTCATTGGGGATGGCGGACCTCGTTCGCCATTTCGGCGGGGTTCGCGTTCCTCTTAGTTGCGCTTTGGCACTGGTATGCCACCGACTGGCCCGAGGAAAATCCTCGCGTGAATGCGGAGGAATTACAGATCATTCATCCCGCATCGAACGATGCAAGCCCAGCGCGGGCCGATCGGGTGGCGATCAAAGTGCCGTGGCTCGCGATGCTGAAGAGCTTGTCGGTCTGGGGATTGATCCTGGGATACGGCTTTCAGGGCTATGCCTTTTACGTTTACTACAACTGGTTCTATTTTTATGCGGTGAAAGTACGCGGCCTCGACATCATGCACGCAGCCGCTTGGACTTCCACTCCGTTTCTGGCGATGGCTGTTTTATCGCCGGTAGGCGGATGGTTTTCCGACCGCATAGCCCGGGTTTCTAACCGACGCAGGGGAAGATTGGTCGCAGTATGGGTCGGAATGGGCCTTGCGGGCGTCCTGCTCTACACCGGCAACCACCTGACTGTCACGCTGATTGCGCTGCCGATGATCGCGCTAGCCGCAGGTTTTACCATGTTTGCGGCAACAAGCTTCTGGGCTTCGTGCATTGATCTTGCGCCGGGATTCTCCGCTTCCCTTTCGGCGTTGATGAACACTTTTGGTAGCCTCGGCGGCGTCCTCTCCTCCACAATTACAGCCTCGGTCGCAGCACACCAGGGCTGGAGCAAGGCCCTAGATATGACCGTGCTGTTTACTCTAGGCTCTGCTGTTCTGTTTAGTTTGGTGGACGCGAACCACAGTATTCAGAAACATGAAATAGAGTAAGGTACGCTCCCAAGCCTCCTTATCAGGACGCAATTCCAATCTTAGGGTTACGCCACGGGCTGTTCACCTTGTCGATCACCTGCGCCGGATGAACGGATCTTCGCTTACCGGATTGTCGTTTTAGAGGCGACGGCTATCCGCTCCCGCAGCGCAAAAGGAGATGGACCGAAGGAGCCTTGTTCGCAGAGGATGAATCGTCGAGCGATGCGTATCGGCATCGGAACGGCGCGAGTGGCAGTCCGGCCGCCACCGGGAAGCCTTGCTCACAAACCGTCTTCTGGTCATCCTTCTGGTCATCGGCTTCAAGCGGCGGTTAGCTCATCAGGAGAACATGCACCAGGCGCAAACGCATCCTCGCGAATCGAGAAACATCCCACTGATCGCTCTCCTCGAATCAGCCAGCCCGCTCCCAAACCAGCTCCGCCAAAGGAGTGTCGATCTTCCCCGCGGAGGCGCGGAAAGGAATATGGACTAAGACAGCTACCCCGCCTTCTGGCGGACACGTCAGTTCGACGCTTTGATCCTGACCGTAGAGTGTTGCCAGCCGCTCTCGCGTCACTCTCAGCCCCAGTCCCCCTTCCTGGCCAATTTCCGGGCATTCGAATCCCGGACCATTGTCCCTGACCTCGAGACGAAGATTGTCGTTTCGCAAGGATGCCGAGATGCGAATCTCTCCACCTTCCCTAAGTCGTGAGATGCCGTGCTTTACGGCGTTATCGACCAAAGGCTGCAACAGCAGCAGCGGGACCTGCGCGTCCAGGGTCTCCGGCGCAATGTCGAAACAGATGTTCAATCTTTCTTCAAAGCGGATTTTCTCGATGGCCAGATAGCAATTCACGAAATCGAGTTCCCGGCTCAAGGTGGTGATCTGGATTCCCGCCGCTTCCAGGTTCATCCGCAGCAGATCCCCCAGACGGGTAATCATGCGGTCCGCCGCTTGCACGTCGGTTAACATCAGGGCAGAAATGGAATGCATGGTATTGAAGAGGAAGTGAGGCTGTAATTGGCTTTTGAGCGATTGCAAGTGGGACTTCGCCAACTGGCCTTCAAGTTGCGCCGCGCGTATCTCCCGTTCCCGAAACTTTCGGTAGTAGGCGATAGCGTGGGCGATGAGCACAATAGGCACGAACGTTCCAGTGATGTCGTCAACCAGGTTATAAAAGAAGAGACTCTTCAAAGTGGGCCATTGAATTTTCATTCCATGGGAGTGGGAATCCCACAGCGCAGAGCCCCATTCGTGGTGTTTCTGATCCCATACGGCATACGGAGTGAGCGCTCGTAGCGCGACATGCATGATGCAAAAAGCGACTCCTCCGGCCAGATACAACGGCGCAAGGCGTCGCCAGTTATCACGACGCAGGGGATGTCGGATCGCCAGCGTAAAGACCAGCGGGGTCAGAGGAGCGTAGGTGAGAATCTGGCTGAGTTGCAACCATAACGTAGTCGTGAACCGCATGGCGGTGTCGGTTGAACGGTATAACTGCCATATGGTCAAAGCTGCGACGAGGGAGAGAAAACCCCAGACCGCAAAGCTGACCACCCAAATCAACCAGGGACGGCGTATGTCTGTCAGCACATCGGAAGCGTAATCTTCCATGCTCGTGATGACTGCATTGCCTCTCGCGCGGCGAACCAGTTCGCCGCCACAGTGCGGGCAATTCTGATGTTTAAGGAAACACGAAGGACAGAACGTACACTCGTGCGAGCAAACGTAGGCCACGCTCTCGGACCATAGGGGACCGCCACATCCTTCACAATTGCTTTTCATGTTTGGGCAGCCTCGCTGGATCTCCTTGGTGGAGTGCCGAGCCTTATTGAATCATGCCTGTTTGCCAGCGGAACCGAATTACCTCCCAGTTGGACTGGTATTCGTCCCATAAGTTAGGCTATTCGTCCCACAATTGTTGGCGCCCATTTGAAAAGGCTTTTCGGAGGCATTCGTGACCTCCCAAGGATGAAGTTCAACGCCAGTCATAAGGAGGCCTCGCGTGGGTCAGTCCGGCGTAGAAATTTTGTTTTAGGCGACACAGAACACACGTGGACCGTCTGCTGCGATAAACACCAGCCTTACGGCCCACGCGGTGTCGTTAGAAATTAAGTTTAAGCGAAAACTCAACTACTCGCGGCGACCCTAGCCCAAACACTCCCGAGCCCAATCCCGAGCGCAAGCTGTTCGGCTGTTCTCCCGGCGTGCCATTCACCGTCCCCACCACGGACGACTGGCCCGCAATGCTCAGAACTCCGCTAAGCGTGTTTTTCGGGCTATCGAAGTTGGCGAAGTTCATGACGTTGAAGAAGCTGACCCCTGGCTGAAATTCGACTCTCTCCTTGAGCTTGTAGGTCCAATTGAGGCTGAAATCGAGCGCGCGCAGCCAATCGTCATTCGCTTGGCTGACGGGGGCCAGATTCACAACGGGCATTACTCCGCCCAGCCCTTGCAGTTCGGTTTTTGTGAACAACCCCGCGTTGATCACCGCCTGCCCGGCCGGGGTGGGATTGCCGGCGAAGTTCTTGTTGAAGTTATTGAGTACGCTGTTGATGTTTCCTCCATCGATGCCGCGGCCGAAGGAACCTAGATTTGTTCCTGGCAGGATGCCGCCTAACGGTCCATTCGAACCATTCGCGGCATTGCCGTCTCCAGTGCCATCCCCATTAATTGCAGTCACAAAGATGCCGCCGGGAGCGCCGGTGGGAGCCAGAGTCAACGTTTCGGGCAGCGCGCTATAAAAGTGTCCGATCACGCTGGCGCGGAAATTGGCCGAGAACTCCATGGTGCCGCCGAAGGAAAATTGATGAGTCCGGTCCAGGCCATTGGGTCCAATGTACTGGTTGGGCTTGGCATAGTTCCACGCGCTGTTGATGAAATCGCTGTCCTGCGCCTCCGACACATAGCGCGAGAGCGCATAAGAAAATTGCAGGTTCGCGTTTTTGACGCCTTTGAGCGGGCTCCGCACGTCCTGCTTTAGTGAGGTTTGGAGGCCGTTGTACACGGACCGTCCGATGGGGAACAACATTTGGTTTCCTCCCAGGTTCGGGTTGATCCCGCCAAAGGCAGCGTTCGGACACGCGAATCCACCGCATAGTCCGTACCCCGAGTCGAGGCCGTTTGCGGCAAAGGCAGAAATGTTCGCTCCAGGGTTGGCGCCCATGTAGCAGTTCACCGCCGCGATGGAAGTGGCGGCCGTAACACTGCCGCCGCCGCATCCCGCTCCGACGGTAGCGTTGATTGCTGCCAGAGCTGCATTCGCGTTGAAGAACCGAGTATCTCCAACGTGGTTGGTATCGACCGCGAGCAGCGTATGAGTTGATACATTGCGGAGATAATCGGCGGTAAAGACCATGCCTTGATGAATCTGGCGCTGGATGCCGAAATTCATCTGCACCGATCGCGGTGTGCGGTACCCCGGATAAAACAGGTTCGTACCCGTGCCGTTGGGACCAGTGTCGGCCAACGCCGAGCCGATGAAGGCTCCGTTGGGCGCTGGACCTGAACCGGAGGCCGCGGCGGCCGCTTGGAATTGCGCCTGCAACGCAGCAATCTGTGCCTGTACTTGTCCGATAGGTTGGCCGCAGAAGCCCGCTGTAACTTTTGTGGTTGTACCCGGCAGAGTAAACGGAACCGGCGTCCCTCCCGTGCAGGCAGGCTGAGTGCCCAGAAAACGTCCCTCGGTCAGGCGGGCCGGACGGTCGAAGAGGACGTTGTTCCAGATTGAGTTCTCGTAGAACAAACCAATCCCACCGCGCAGCACGGTTTTCCCGTTATTTCCGGGATCCCAGGCGATCCCCAGCTGCGGCGCGAAGTTCTTGCCAGGGTTTTTTACCCGGTTACCAAGGCCTGAATAAAACTGGTTGTTAAACTGATTCAAGGCTGCAATAGGGGCAATATCCGCGTCCGTTCTTCCCGTGTCGCGCACATAGCGCAATCCATAGCTGAGGGTGAGATTGGGCTTCACCTTCCAGGCATCGCCGATGTACCACGAGAAGCGGTTATCCGGCCCCAGACCGCCGGCCGGGAAACCGAAGGCCGGTTTTTCCGTGCCAAATCCCTGTCCATTACCCAGAAGCACGTAGCTTGTCGGATAGTTCAATGCATTGGCTGCGCCGCCCGGCATCGCCAAACATTCTCCGATGCACGCGGTTGCGCTGGCGTTGACTGCGGGCCCGTCCGCCAGGAAACCGGCAAAGCCTCCACCTTGAATGTGGTTGAAGCCTCCCCCGTAGCGAAGAATGTGAGAACCAACGGCGCGGCTGCCGTCGTATTTGACCTGATGATTGGACTGCGGAGTGCTTTGCGGCGCCAGAAATGGCTGGCCCGCGCAGAATACGTCGGGAGTCGCTCCGGAACTGTTGAGGCAAAGCGGGTCCGGCCCAATAGCCAACTCAATCGGCGAAGAGGGATTGAACGGCGTAGTACCGGAAATCCCGCTGCCGATGTGGTTGAAGAATTTCATGTACCCGGCTCGGATGGTGTGCGTGTATCGACCAGTGGTGAAATCAAGTCCCACGACGTGATCGCGGGTGTGGGTAGTGTTGTTCATGGGCTGGAAGGCGATGGCTTCGAAAGCGGCAAAATCGCTGTTCTGGTCGTAGGAGAAGCGGTAGAACGCCTTGTAATTCTTGCTGATCTGGTAGTCGAGCTTTGCGATTCCTTCGGCCTCGCGAAACGGCGCGGAGAAACCGCCAGTCGACGATTCAAAGGGTGGACCGGCCAGCACCGGCTGAACGAAATCCTGCTTGGTGCGTTCCGCATCCACGAAGAAAAACAGCTTGTTCTTGATAATCGCGCCGCCAAAGCTGCCGCCAAACTGGTTGCGTTGGAAGGGGGTATTCGAGTTCCCCGGAAGGTCGGCGTCCAGCGCCCGGTCGCGGAAGTAATAGTAGCCCTGCCCATGATAGGTGTTGGTCCCGGACTTGGTCACTACATTCACGGAGCCGGACGAAGTGAGTTCGGTCGAGAGATCCAGCATCGATTCGCCGATCTGGAATTCCTGGATCGCGCCCTGGGGAATGTCTTGAGTTGTGGTACCAACGGTTTCGTCGCTGGTGTCGAGTCCGTCGACCTCTATGCGTGCCGTGCGCCCGAAACGCCCGCCGAAGGAAATGGACGAAAATCCTTTCTTGGTGGGGTCGAAGTTGCCGCCATCCTGAATCTGCACTCCTGGTTCCAGTTGAGCGAGATCGAGAAAGTTCCGCCCGTTAATGGGCAGATTCTCGATCTGTTGCGTGTTGATGACACCTTGCACGCTCGCCTGCTCGGTATTCACTTGCAACTGCGATGCCTGTACCTCGACCACCTGTCCGGCGTCGCCCAACTGAAGTCTGAAGTTCCCGGAAGCGGTCACACCTACCTGTACAGGAACAGCCGCCTCCAGTGTTCTGAATCCCTGAGCTTCCACGCGCAACACATAATCGCCGGGCGTCAGCGCGCTTGAGGCATAAGTTCCCGACGAGGTCGTCGTAGTGGCGATCGCCTGGCCTGTCGCTTTGTTGGTGATGGTGATCCTGGCGCCGCCAACCACGGCGCCTGAGGGATCAGTCACTGCTCCTTGAATGCTGCCTGTAGCCACCGTCGTCTGCGCGGCAACCGTGGAACAAAACAAAAATAGTGTAGTCGCAACAAGAACCGATACAACGAACTGTTGGAAGCGAGTGGAGGTGTGGGAGTCGAGCATGATCTGCCTTCCTTTCGTGTCGGCCGGGCAAGTCGAATCCTGCCAAGGCATCGAGAATTGAAAAGAAAAGGCACGTAGGCCGCCAACGCGATCTCGACTCCGCTACTGAGGTACGACTGCAGCCTATCTTGCTGTCAAGCGTAGAGATTCGCATGCGAATGAATCGCGGGGACTATAAGCGGGCGCTGATCAGCTCTACTGCCGCAAGGCCGCGTCTACCTGGATTCATAGGGATGT
>Ga0308309_10000155_pt1 | contig 56883 bp, 55 predicted proteins | sample HubBroMetageWFT5_FD_192491 | JGI IMG/M metagenome (GOLD analysis project Ga0308309, IMG submission 192491) | Warmed and freeze-thawed soil microbial communities from the Hubbard Brook experimental Forest, New Hampshire - Hubbard Brook CCASE Soil... | ecosystem: Environmental > Terrestrial >...
CATTCGCGTCGGGCCGAACTCCCATCTCGGCCGCAGGCTGGTGACGGCGATTGGCCCAAAATGTCGGATAGCCGAACCACTTTGCCCCCGCCGCGTCCCAACCCGCAAAGGCCACAAAAACGATCTCCTCGCGCTTCAGGTGCAAAGCATCGACGCCAACCTGATAGGCACGAGCATCGGGTTTGTAGGTCTTGACCGAGTCGGTGCTCAGGACATATTGGAATTGTCCTTCCAGGCCAGAACTCTTGATGCAAGCATCCAGCATGTCAGCCGTGAGGTTCGATAGGAGCCCCAGGCGAAGACCGGCGCGGGTGAGCGACTTGAGCGCCGGCGGAACGTCCGGCCAGGGTTTCAGCGCGAGGTAAGCGTTCATCAGCCGCTCGCGCCTTTCGGCTGTGAGGTTAAGTTTCAAAGTCCGCGCAGCAAAGACGAGAGACTCTTCCGTGACTTGCCAGAAGTTCTCATAGTGTCGGGACAGAGCACGCAGCCAGGTATATTCGAATTGCCGGTTTCGCCACAGGTCGCTGAGCTCCGCACCTTTTCCTGGAAACAGCTCCTCGGCAAGCGTGAAGACGGGGCTGGGATCGAAGATGGGAAAGGCGTCGAAAAGCACAGCCTCAGCTTTCTGCCCTTGTGCGGCCCAGACGGATTGTGAAGACGCGAAGGCGGAAGCGGCCGTGAATCCAGCCATCAGATTGAGGAACTCTCTTCGATTCCTTGACATCTCGCTTCGACGCAAAGTGCACTCAACCCGGCGAACCGGTTAGGCCCGTGACAAATACACGCCCTCGGCGGTGTCGACCTTGATCTTCTCGCCTTCATTGATGAAGGGCGGCACCTGCACCACCAGCCCGGTTTCGGTTCTCGCGGCTTTGGTGACGCTTGATGCGGTCGCGCTCTTCAGGCCAGGCTCGGTCTCGACCACAGTGAGCTCCACGGTCTGGGGCAGTTCGATGCCGACGGCCTTGCCGTCGAAGAATTCTACTTTAATCTCGAGGTTGGCGATCAGGTAGTCCACTGCGCCGCCCAGAATCTCTTTGGTCAGATGCGTCTGCTCGTAGTTCGAAGTGTCCATGAAGTAGTAGTTGTCGCCGTCGGCATAGAGGAACTGCATGTCGACCTCATCGACGTTGACCTTCTCGATGGGATCGGGCGAGCGGAAACGGTGTTCGAACATGGCTCCGGTACGAAGGTTGCGCAGCTTGGCCTGGATGAAGGCGCGCAGGTTGCCGGGCGTGCGGTGTTCCACGCTGAATACAGAGTGCAGATCATTGTTATGCTTGATGATCATGCCGGGACGCATTTGGGTGGCAGGGATCGACATCGCTTGAAACAATCTCCTTAAAATAAGTGCGGTATGCAGGGCTGACGGAAGGCGGGCAGGCCACATTTTCCGCCGCACAAGGGCCGAAAAGTTATTTTACACTCAGGTCACGGGAAAGGAAACCTTCCCGAAGCTGCACTCATCGTATGCGAGCTGGCTTCGTCGAGTTTGGGTAAGGCTCGCTGACAACGTTGTAGAGGACTAGAATTGCCGCTGGCGGGATATTGCAGCCGGACGGAAGGATGTCCGGCGCTCCCGCCAGATGGAAATGAGGTTACATCATGCGCTTTGGACGTTATGAATCTTCAGAAGGAAACAACTTGGGGACCGGTGTTACATTTTTTCTAGTTGGACTCGGCGCGGGAGCCTTGATAGCGCTTGCCCTTGCCCCAAAAACCGGCAAGCAATTCCGCCGCGACCTGAAGCGCGGCTATGACGACGCCAAGGATACGCTGCAGGATTGGACGGAAGAAGCCAAAGACCGTGCCCGCGACGTCAAAGAACGAGTGCGCGACGTGGCGGAGCGCGGTGTCGATCTGGCGGAAGATCTGCGCGACGCGGCCCGCGAGAAAGTGGAGCCTCTGCGGAAGGCTGTCAATCGCGGGTAAGAACGGCAATGTCGTCCCCAGCGAAGCGAGGGATCCTGGTTCTTGCCTGCGCCATCCACGTCGTCGCCGTGGGCAAGAACCAGGATCCTTCGCTTCGCTCGGGATGACATGTGTCTAGTACTTTGCTGGTGGTCAGTTCGCTCTCTAGTGAAAGATGGAGGCGAAAAACCTTTCAATCCGCCGCAGCACGGGATGGCGTTCGGGCGCTGGAACCGGTGGCGGTTCTACCTGGGTTTCGAGCTGGGTTTCGAAGCGAGCCAGCCGACTTGACGATTCCATCACGGGAAGCGCTGCGGCTTCGTCCGTGGGCGCAGGTGGTGCTGGGTGTTTCTTGCCGCGGAAGACGAATGGCGCTTCCACCTGGACGTGAACTTGATTCGGCTGCGAAGGCGGGAGAGGTTGGACTTCGGGTCCGCTGGTGAGCGTCTGCGACGCGTCACTGCCGGGGGTTGCGGCAGCCGCCGGGGAGGCGCTTTGCGCCAGGGCCGCTGCCGCCGGCAACTCAGAGTCCGGAACGACGTCCGGAACGGCCGCGGACTTTTCTGTTTGCATCACTGGGATCGGCGGCGGGCAACCGCACTCTACAGGGACGTCGGCGTCGACCTTGTCGATGCTCCCCGCATGGAACACTGTCTGCTCGGCGGATTTCACCTGATAGCTGCGGTCTCCCATCAGCTCCGAAACGATCGCTGAAGAGTTGTTGCCCGGCAAGGCACGCACGCAAGTGTTGCCGTGTGCGTCGGCGCTGACGGCATAGTCAAATTCTCCCGGGCCCGCGAACAGGATGCGGAAATCCGGAGTGAGCAGAGTATCTGCCGAGTCCCCGAGGGCGTAGTGCATCTCCAGCGCGCCCGTGCTCAGGCCGAGCATCAAGGCGTTGGTGTTCTTCGAGGGCGTGACCGAAAGCGTGGTCCCGGGACAAACGCGAACCTCGCCTCCTCGCGACAAATGCAATACCGCAGTGTCGCTGCCGGCGGTCAGGGACGAGCCCGCCGCGAAGCGCTTGCCGGCCAACACTACCTCGCCTATCCCGCCGCTCACTGGCACGATCGCTGGCGTAGCGGCCGGGGTCAACGATAGAACCTGCGGCTGGGAGGGCAACTTCTTGCTGCCTGCGTTAGGGTCTTCGTTGCGGGCTTCGTTCGATTCCGCGAGGGGCTTCAGCCGTACCATCAGGCGATTGCCTGCGCCGTCCCAGGTGTAGCCGTACGGAACCAGCAGGTCGAGCACAATTCTCGCGCTGGGAGGATCCTTCTGATATTGCTCGATCCGCAGGGTGAGAATGTTTCCCTGGAGCACCGGAATCCGCTTATGCAGCGGACCCAGGCGCGCGTTGGAGAGCTCGATGACCAGCCGGGGAGGTGAATCCAGCGAGCGAATTGTAGGCACAAGAGGGTGGGTAGAAAGAACCTCAACGGCCGGCACACCCCGCTCGAGCACGACGCGCACGCTGCTAATGACCGCGACTTCCGGGTTGGGCAGATTCGCCTTGGGAGATTCCGCATCCTGTGACCACGCGCTCGTGGCCGCCAGCGCTGCCAGCGTCAGCCCAATAGCGTGAATTCCAGATCGCGGCAAGGAAAATCCCCTGGCAGATCGAAGTAATGCTAAGCCTCTGAAGGGAACCTTATCACTTGTCAGGGAGGTAATGAAGCGGGGTGTGAAACGGGTATTGGGCCTTCTTGATACCTGCTCATCTCGTCGTGAATTCAAACTTGGCAGCGCGAGCCTTGAAGGCATTTGTCCCGGGAAAGTGGGTAGTTCCCGGGACCAAGCTTCAGCTCTGCGGAAGGAATTCGTACTCTTCGATGACTGCGGCCACGGCCATTTTGCCATCGGTGCTGCCGTCTTCGATGCGGACCACGCGCCCTTTGCATTGCACGCGGATGCTTTCCGTGAGCGTGATTTCGGGTGGAAGGGTCAGCGTGAATCCGATGGGCGAACCCTGTGCAATAGGCGAGTCGAGGTAAAGGCAAATGCCGCGAGCACTCACGTCGCGGATTTGAGCTGATTCGCCGTGGTTTGAGTTTCCGTCGCGGGCTACGGCTACAGGGATCCGCAGCGCGAAGCGTCGTGCAGCCCGTTTTTCCTGGGCTTCTGTCATGTGTTACTCCAAAGCTAATGAAGTGGCCTTCAACTTATCCCAAGAATGACGTTGGCAGGGGATTCCGTCAATACCACCCTTGGGGACGGGGATGGCCCGTTCCGGCTAAACTGTAACAAGGGTGGTTGCGGTGGTCTTCGTTCTCGACAACTACGATTCTTTTACCTACAACCTGGTTCAGTACATCGGAGAACTGGGCGCGGAGGTTGAGGTTCGGCGCAACGATCAGGTCACGGTTGCGGACGTCGAAGCCATGCAACCGGAACGTATTGTGGTCTCGCCTGGACCGTGTACGCCGCAGGATGCCGGCATCAGCATTGATCTGATACGGTATTTTGCCGGCAAAGTGCCGCTGCTAGGGGTCTGCCTCGGACATCAGGCTATCGGCGCGGCTTTTGGCGGCAACGTGGTGCGGGCTCCGCACCTGATGCACGGTAAGACCAGCGCCGTCACTCACGATAATAAGACCATCTTTCGTGGCTTACCCACACCGATGACGGCCACTCGCTACCACTCGCTCATCGTGGAAGAGAAGGATCTTCCTGGTGAATTAGAAGTCAGCGCCTGGACAACAGAAAAAGACGGAAGCCGCACCATCATGGGACTGCGGCATAAAAAATTCGCCGTCGAAGGAGTGCAATTCCATCCTGAGAGCGTGCTCACTGACGCCGGGAAGAAGCTGGTCGCTAACTTCTTGGCAGTGGTCAGTGGTCAGTGATCAGTGGCCAGCGCGAACCGTTGTTTTACTGGCCACTGCGCACTGATCACTGGCCACCGCTTCTAGCCTTCTCCACTGCCCTCAAGAGTGCCTGGGCCTTATTCATCGACTCCTTGAATTCGCTCGCCGGGTCTGAATCCGCTACGATCCCCGCTCCAGCCTGCAGATAGGCGTGCTTGCCTTGCATGAGCATGGTGCGAATGCCGATGCAGGAATCCAGGTTTCCCGCAAAATCGGCGTAGAGCACCGAACCACCATAGATGCCGCGGCGCACCGGTTCGAGTTCTTCGATGATCTGCATGGCGCGGACTTTCGGGGCGCCGCTCAAAGTGCCCGCGGGAAAGCATGCCGCAAATGCGTCGAGCGCGCCGAGATCCTTCCGCAGGGTGCCTTCCAGGGCAGAGACCAGGTGCATGACGTGAGAGTAGCGCTCCACATACATCAGATCCTTCACTTTGACCGAGCCGTACTCGCTGACGCGGCCGAGATCGTTACGGCCGAGATCGACCAGCATGACGTGCTCGGCGCGTTCCTTTTCGTCAGTGCGCATCTGCTGTTCCAAGCGAAGGTCTTCGGCTTCGTCGCGGCCGCGCGGATGCGTGCCGGCTATCGGACGGTATTCCAGCTTGCGTCCGGTCACACGGACCAACATTTCTGGAGACGACCCCAGGATTTGCGTCTCTCCCATTCGCAGGAAATAAAGATAGGGCGAGGGATTCACCTGGCGCAGGGCGCGGTAAAGGTCAAACGGCGCGATGCCGGGTATGAAGTCGAGCCGCTGCGAGAGCACGACTTGAAAGATGTCGCCGGCGGCGATGTACTCCTTGCACCGTTCCACGCCACGCAGAAATTTTGCCCGAGTCGTTCCAGCATGAATCTTGAGCTTGCCGGGCTTGGCCTTAGTGGATTTGCGCCACATTGCCGGGCGTAATCCTGCTGCCAATTTTCTTTCAAGCGCCGCGATGTCGCGCACTGCCCGGGCATACGCGGCTCGGGGACTCTCACGCGAAACGTCTGCCGCCGCCACAATGTGAATCTGGTGGCGCAAGTGGTCGAAGGCCAACAGGCGGTCGAAAAACATCAGTTCACAATCCGGCAGAGAGAGATCGTCTTTCGCGCGCTCGCCAATTTTTTCCAGCTGCCGCACAACGTCGTAAGAGAAATAACCGACAGCCCCAGCGGTAAAAGGCGGTAGACCGGGAACCGACGCAGGTTGGTGCTCGCTCAGCAGGAGCTTCACGAACTCGAACACGTTTCCTTCATGGCGTTCGCGGTGCCGTCCGCGTTCAATTTCGATGTTGGAACTGCGCGCCCGCAGCCGCATGTAGGGCCGCACTCCCAGGAAGGTGTAGCGGCCGATCTGCTCGCCGCGCTCGACGGACTCCAGCAGAAACGCGTGCGCTTCTTTGTCAGCGATCGCGAGGAATGCCGAGACCGGCGTGAGCAGGTCGGCGCTTACCGATTTCACAACCGGAACCAGCGTCGCCGACTGCGCGAGCCGGGAGAATTCCTTGAATTCGGGATAAGGCATGCGAAGAATTTAGAGATGAGACTCGCCAGACGCCGGCACTGCCTCGCGCTTCATTATAGGGGAGTCGCTACCCGGACGCGGTGCTTGTGGCGTGTGGCCCTGCTCCCGGAGTACTTTCGTACTTACCACGAAAAGACCGCGAAATAGTAGGCTGTGAACCAACGCGGCAATTGACGGACGGGGCCCATCGTCGCAAGATACCAAGGATAAGTCGGAATCAGCCCGCGCGCGGCCGGGGAGCCTATGCGGATCAAGTTCTGGGGCGTTCGCGGTTCCACGCCCACCCCACAACCCGAGAACATGCGCTATGGAGGCAATACCTCCTGCGTCGAAGTGCGCGTCGGCGAGCGCATCTATATCTTCGATTGCGGTACGGGATTCCGCGTGCTCGGCCAGCAACTGCAAAGTGAGTTCGGGGAAAAGCCGTTTTCCGCGCACGTGTTCGTTTCGCACTTTCACTGGGATCACATCCAGGGCATGCCATTCTTCCGGCCTTTGTACGCGAACGCGGAGAACCGGTTCGCGTTTCAATGCTCAAGCCGCACTCGCAGCCTGAAGCAAGTCCTTGGCGACCAGATGGCCGCGCCATACTTTCCCGTGGATATCGGTCAAATGCAGGCGAAGCGCGATTTTTACGACATCGAAAGCGGCCGAATCACGATCGACGACGGAGTCCAATTGCAGACTGCGTGGCTTAACCATCCTCAGGGATGCATGGGCTTTCGCCTCGAAACCAAAGACGGAATTCTCGTCTACGCCACCGACAACGAGCCCGGCGACGCTACCTTCGACAAAGCGGTGCGCAAGCTCGCTGAAGGCGCGGACGTTCTCATCTACGATGCGCAATATCTTCCGGAAGAATACGAAGCGCGCCGCCGCGGCTGGGGACACAGCCACTGGCGCGAGGCCGTCAATGTTGTGATGGAAAGCGGAGCCAAAGAGCTTGTGTTATTCCATCATGATCCTGACCACACTGACGCCGTAATCGACAAAGTGGTGCACGAAGCGCGCAACTACTATCCCAAAGTGCGGGCTGCTGCCGAGGGGATGGAGATAAAACTGTAAGCCGCCGTGATGATTCCAGCATCAAAGGGGAATACGGACCTGAGACATGCCAGGCAGCGTCCAATTCCGCTGGAGAACAATCGCCCGGATTGTAATGGTCCTGGGTATTGCATTTGCGGGTATTCAATTCATTCGTCCTGCTCTGCCGAATCCTCCAGTAACAGCTGACCTGCAAGCGCCCCCTGAGGTGAAGCAGATCCTCACAGCTTCTTGCTATAACTGCCACTCCAACCAGACGGTGTTGTCATGGTTTGACCAGCCAGTTCTCGCGTATTGGCTTGTGGTCCGAGATGTCCGCGAGGGAAGAAAACGTCTTAATTTTTCGGAGATCGGCAAGCTTCCCGCAGCTCAACAACAGGCCGTACTTTTTGAAGCCGTGAGTCAGATTGAGTTGGGCGCAATGCCGCTGCCGGCGTACAAGCAGGTTCATCCGGAATCTGTGATCACTCGCGAACAGTTGGCGGTCTTGAAAAACTATCTCACTCCGCCCGCGCAACCGGCAGCCTCGGCCGCTGAGATCGGCGTCGCCGACGCCCAATACGACCAATGGATTCAGGCAGGCAGCGTATCAGGCAGCGCGATCCCGATCGTTGCTCCCGCCCCAAACGGAATCGCCTTCCTGCCTGAATACAAAGACTGGAAAGCGATCAGCAGCACGGACCGCTTCGACAACCGGACGATGCGCGTAATCCTGGGCAACGACATCGCCGTCCAGGCTATTGCGAACAATCACATCAACCCGTGGCCCGACGGGACAGCTTTCGCCAAGGTGGCGTGGTTCCAACAGCCTGACGAAAAAGGCCTGGTCCGCACGGGGCCATTTTTTCAGGTGGAGTTCATGATCCGGGACAGCCAGAAGTACGCGGGGACCAAAGGCTGGGGATGGGCGAGATGGCGTGGGGCAGACCTGAAGCCTTACGGCAAAGACGCAAGTTTCACCAACGAATGTGTCGGTTGCCACAGCCCCTTACCCAATTCCAACTATGTTTTCACCTTGCCAATTCGAGGTCAACAGTGAAACCACTCATGAAAGGAATCTGCTTAAATGCCGGGCTTCTCTTCCTGAGTATGTTCTTACTCAGTATGTTCGGCTGCTCGAGCGCGGAAACTAAGATCCCGGCAACCATCAATCAAAGCGCATCCGTGGTCGGCCAGTTGCCGGCGAATCCATTGCAATGGAAGATCATCACTTCCGCAATCAACAAGGCGGATTCAACAATGTCCACACTGTACGGCAATGATCTTGCCGTCAGTTACGCTAGGGCGAACCCGCAGCACAACTACCCAACCGGATCGGTGCTTTCCCTGGTGACGTGGACCCAGCGCGAAGACGACCGCTGGTTTGGAGCGAAGATTCCGGATCGGGTGAAGTCCGTGGAATTTGTATTCGTCGATGCTGCGGCGGATGGCCGCCAGTCTTACTCTTACCGGGAGTACGAAGGAGCGCCGCTGACGATGGCATCCGAACAGAAAGGTTTTACTCCGAATGACAGGACAGCCTATCTGCTCTCGCAGCGAGCGGCCGTGTTGCCGTAACAGCTTCGTGAACCAGCCAATGTCTTGCTTACGAGCCATCCACGCTCATATACTCGGAACGTTTGCCCGTTCACTCTGGGGACTCGTCCCGGCGCCGGCCAACATCTTGAAATGCAATCATTTCGGAGACCACTCTTATGACCACGATGGCTGCCCCACCGCAAGTCGACAAAGAAAGTAATCCATGGGAATCGCAGCGGGCGCGCTTTGACCTGGCTGCCCAGAAACTCAATCTCGACGACGGCCTGTGGCGGGTTCTGCGCTATCCCAACCGCGAGCTGACGGTCTACATCCCGGTGCAGATGGATGACGGACATCTTGAGGTCTTCACCGGGTTTAGAGTGCAGCACTCGATTGCGCGCGGCCCGGCCAAAGGCGGCATCCGCTATGCGCCTGACGTTACGCTCGACGAAGTGCGCGCCCTCGCTAGCTGGATGACCTGGAAGTGCGCCGTGGTCAACATTCCCTTCGGCGGAGCCAAAGGCGGAGTGATCTGCGATCCGCACAAGATGTCGATGGGCGAGATCGAGCGCATGACACGGCGCTACACCTCGGAGCTGATCGAATTTATCGGGCCCGAAAAGGACGTGCCGGCTCCCGATGTCAATACCAACGAACAGATCATGGCGTGGATGATGGATACCTATTCCATGCACATGCGGCAGACGGTGACCGCGGTGGTGACCGGGAAGCCCATCAATATCGGAGGATCCCGCGGACGCCGCGAAGCTACCGGGCGTGGCGTGATGGTGGTATGCGACGAGGCTTGCAAGAAGCTCGGCCTGGCGCGCGAGAGCAGCCGCGTGATTGTGCAGGGCTTCGGAAACGTGGGCTCGAATGCGGCGCACCTCATGCATCAAGCGGGATACAAAGTCGTGGGCATCGCCGAAGTCGGTGGCGGTCTCTACAACAAGAATGGGATCGACTTGAATGCTCTGGTCGAGTTTCGTCAGAAGAATGGGACGATCCACGGCTTTCCAGAGGCGGAAGCAGCCGAAACTGCTGACTTACTCACGACGGAATGTGAAATCCTGATTCCGGCCGCGACCGAGAACGTCATCACGTCGCGCAACGTCGATCGGGTAAAGTGCCGCATCCTGGCGGAAGGTGCCAACGGTCCCACCACCTCGGCAGCCGACGATGTTTTGACTGACAAGGGCGTCTTTGTGATCCCAGACATTCTGGCCAACGCCGGTGGCGTAACCACGTCGTACTTCGAGTGGGTGCAAGACCGCCAGGGCTACTTCTGGAAGGAGTCGGTGGTCAACGAGCAATTGGAAGAGATTATGATCTCGTCGTTCGGGGATGTGGTCCGCTACGCCGAGACGCACAAAGTGAACAATCGCATCGCAGCCTACATGTTGGCCATCGATCGCGTAGCCTATACCATTCGGCAGCGCGGCATTTACGCGTAGATGCAGTCACCGGTTGCCGGCACCCAGTTGCCAGTTACGGCCCATTGATTTGCGGGCGGGATGGGGCACGGAGGAATTTATGAGTTCACGCACGAAAAGACTGTTTGCGAGGATGCTGCCGTTAGTGCTGGCTTCGCTGATGGTGCCTGCGATGGCGCCGGCGCGATCTTTCGCAACCGGCGCACCTCAGAGCGCAACCGCCGCCGACAAGCTCGACATCAACACCGCAACTGCGGATCAACTCAAAGCTCTTCCTGGCATCGGCGGCGCGTACTCGCAGAAAATCATCGCCGGGCGTCCCTATCGCACCAAACTGGATCTCGTCCATAAGAAGATCATTCCGCAAGCGACTTACGACAAGGTCAAAGACCAGATCATTGCCAAGCAGCCGAAGCCGAGTGCAACGGCTCCGGCGACAACCAAGTAATCTACCTGCTCAGTTCAAGCGGGACCATCGTGGGACAAGTGCGTCCCAACCGAGTACTTCCTCTCATTGCGTTCCCCCTCCCCGTGGAGGATAATCAAGCTATCTTCCGGGCACATTCCGGAATCTGCTGAGCCGCGGTGAACCTGCCTAATTCCATCACGCTGATCCGCATCTGCAGCATCCCTCTGCTGATCTGGATCTTATCTTCCAATCAGTTCAGCAGCGTACACGGCGCTAAAGAATTGCTCGCCTCAGCAATATTCATCGCCGCCTCCATGACCGACGGCATCGATGGATACCTGGCCCGCAAACGCGGACAAATCACGACCATGGGCATTCTGCTAGACCCCATGGCGGACAAGCTTCTGATCGCCGCTGCGTTCGTCACTCTGGTGCAATTCAATCCCAGCCTGGTCCCGGCCTGGATCGCGGTGATCATCATTGGCCGCGAGTTTCTGGTGAGCGGCCTGCGCTCCATCGCCGCGTCGGAGGGTTTCACCATCGAGGCCAGCGAGTTGGGCAAATTCAAGATGGTCGTGCAGATCGTTTCCGTGGTCGCGGTGATTCTCGACCATCGCTGGAAAGAGTGGCCGGTTTACGGAAACTTCATCTTCCCGGTGCACTGGATCGCCTACGTCTCGGTCTGGTTCGTGGTTTGCGTGTCGCTGGTTTCGGGTATCGATTACTTCGCCGCGTTCTGGTCGAAGATTGACCGGCAAGTTTCCAAGAGGCGGCGCCGCGCCTTTATTCTGAGCCGCCGCCGCAAGCCGCAGCCAGCGCCCCGACCGGCAGATGCCGATGTCGCCCCTACAACCTAATTCGTCCTCGGCAGTGGCTTCCGTCCAGGAATTCTCCAGCGAAGAACGCAATCAACTACTCCGCCTGGCGCGCGATTCCATTTCTTCCGCTCTCGATCATCGCGAAATTTCCATGGAGCCCACCACGCCTCACTTTGCCGAGCCCCGTGGCGTCTTCACCTCAATTTATCTGCGCCGCGACAGGCCAGCACAGGTTAGGCCAGGACACGACAGGCCAGGAGAAGAATTGCGCGGCTGTGTCGGCTATGTGCTGCCCACCAGCCCGGTCTACCGCGCTGTGGCGGAAACGGCGCGGGCCGCGGCTTTCGACGACAACCGCTTTCCGCCGGTTACGCGGGAAGAAGCTCCTCATCTTGCAATTGAGCTGAGCATCTTGTCTCCTCCGCAGGCGATTCAGCCGGAAGAAATCGAAATCGGCCGCCACGGTTTGTTGATCGGTTGGCAGGGCCGTCGCGGCCTGCTATTGCCACAAGTGCCGGTCGAGCGCGCCTGGGACCGCACAGTCTTCCTGGAACAAACCTGCCACAAAGCCGGATTGCCCGCGGACGCGTGGCAAAGAGGCGCGGCCATCGAAGCGTTCACCGCGGAAGTCTTCGGCGAGAAAAGTGGCCAGTGATCAAAATCATTGGCCAGTGGTCAGTGGCTAGTGGTCAGTAAGAATCCGCGAATGGGCCTTCGGTTTGCTGGCCAGTGATCACTCGTGACTGACCACTGCATTAGCAAACAAAAACCGGAGACGGTTGCCCGTCCCCGGCGTCTGTGCTGCTTGCGAGGGTTACTGCTGCTGTTGCGCCTGTTCGTCCAATTCCACACCGTCGCCAGCGTGCACGTCTTCCATGGCGAACACGATCATTCCAGTTGCTGTGGTGGGTGTAGTCCCGATGACGACGATCTCACCTACCGCCCGCCGCGGCAGGTCCTTTACGTGAATCACCGGGCCATTGCCCTTCTCGAACATGCCCGGATCAAACGACGGTTGCTTCTTCTGGGTGTCTTCACTGACCGACGCCCGGAACGAAAGCGAGTCCACTGGATCTTCCAAAGTTGCCTCGTAGTTCCGCACGGCGCGGAAATAATCCCCTACCTTCACGCCCTGGTTCGCTCCCACATTGAAATAAACCTTCTGACCCGTTCCCAGCTCTGAATCGAAATCCCTGGCCATCACGATGCGCCCGGAAACTTTGCTGCCGGTGGGCAGGAAGCGGTCAAAGCGAAGCGGCGGGTGAAATTGCACCATCTGCTTCTCGGCGAACGGAATTGCCGTATCTCCGGGGTTGAGCGGATCGCACGAGTATTCGACCTGCGCTACCGCCGTCTTGCTTCGCGTGTCGAGTATGCGCACGCGGCCGACTTCCTCGTAGGGCTGTCCCGTAGCCTTGAGCAGCTTGAACTGGCCGGGAAACATCTCATACTTGTTGATGTCCTGCAAAGCGCGCACAATCTCGTACTCCGCGCCAGCGCTGTAGCCTGAACCCTTTAGGTAAACGATGTCGCCCCTGACGAACTTCGTGGTCGTCGGACTGTCCAATCCGCCAGCGATAAAGTTCGCGTCGGGCAAGGTCTGCCGGTTAATGAAACCCGCGCAGTAAATATCTGCATAGGTGGGCATCATGACCCGTTGAATGGGAAAGTTGGCCGACGTGAAAATCGTTCGATCGGGGGTGACGGGGGGTGCCGCAGCTGCATCCGCCGCCGATTGAGCCCACGCTGCGCTCGCCACCAACAGTACTAACAGTCCTATTTTCTTCATGTTACCTCCGAGAAGAGACACACGCTGCCTCCCCTCCAGCAAGATGCTACGGAAGCTAGGCTTCAACTGGAAGGTAACAAGGGGGTAAGAGGGGGTCAAGGTTACGAGGGTGTTAGCCGGTTTGCGGAAATGGGGTTTTGGCGGAATTTTTGAATACTCTGTTGCATCTGGAATTCAGCCCCTGTAAGATTCGCGCCGAACCTATCACTCTTAAAGACTTAAGATGATTTCTGCCGCCAGGAGTTACCCGCCCCGCCTGTTGCCTCTGCGCTTGCCGCGGGTGTGTGTGGCAGTCACCGCCGCTGACCCCGCCGAACTGGTCGAGAAGGCGGAGGCCCTGATACGCGATAACTCCTTTCTCGAGTTCAGGTTGGACTACATCCCAAAGCCCTCCTTGGCGCTTCCTAAAATCAAGCTTTTTCTCGACACTCACCCCGGCACAGTGGTGATCGCCACCTGCCGCCGCGTGGCCAGTGGAGGCCGATTCCGCGGGTCCATCGCTTCTCAGCTTGACATCCTGGCAAAAGCCTCGGGCATCGGATGCCAGTTGGTCGATGTCGAGCTGCAGACCGCACTAAAGTGCAAACCAGCGCAGCTGCAAAAACTGCGGAGCCGCTCGGCACTCATACTTTCCTTTCACGACTTCCGCGGCACCAAGAAGCTCGACGAAACTCTGGAAAAGATGCGCGCCTTCCCTGCCGACTTCTACAAAGTGGTCAGCACGGCTTCCACTCTCTCCGACAACGTCGGCATGATCCAGTTTCTGGGGCGCGAGGGCGACAACCAGTCTCTGGTCGGGCTGTGCATGGGTGAACAAGGCATCATCAGCCGCGTGCTCGGAGTCCGCGCCGGCAGCATATTCACCTTCGCGGCGGCCAGTGCAGGAGAAGAAACCGCTCCCGGACAAGCCACTGCGCAGGAATTGCGCAGCGTTTACCGTATCGACACCGTCGATGCCGCCACCCGCGTCTACGGTGTTGCCGGAGACCCCGTCGCCCACTCCCTTTCGCCCTCCATCATGAACGCGGCGTTCCGCCGCGAGAACGTCAACGCTGTCTACCTCGCCCTGCACGCCAAGACTCTCAAAGATCTGCTGAACTGCGTGCGCGAGATTCCCATCCACGGCCTCAGCATCACCATGCCGTACAAGGAAGCCATCCTTCCTCACCTCGACAACACCGACTCTCACACCACAAAGATCGGCGCCTGCAACACGGTGGTCCGCGCTCAGGATGGCAAACTCTACGGCTTCAATACTGACACTTCCGGAGTGGTGCGTCCCCTGGAACGCCGCTTGAGCACGCTGCAGGATGCAAAGATCCTGGTGCTCGGAGCAGGAGGCGCGGCCCGGGCCGCGGTCTTCGGCCTGCGGGAACGCGGAGCAGAAGTCTACATTCTGAACCGCAGTGCTGCTGCGGCGCAAAAGCTTGCACGGCGCGCCCGCGCGCGCTCGATCAAGCGCGCTGACCTCAAGAAGTACGCTTTCGACGTGATCATCAACGCCACCCCGGTTGGTATGGGCAACACCCGCGACACTCCTCTGCAGGAAAAAGAAATCAACGCGCGCTACGTCTTTGACATGATCTACGATCCCCCCGAAACCCGGCTGCTGAAGCTGGCGAAAGAGCGGGGAGCGCAGATCATCCCCGGCATCGAAATGTTCGTCCACCAGGCGGCGCGCCAGTTCGAAATCTGGACCGGTAAACCTGCCCCGCAAGATGACATGATGCAGGTAGTAACGCTGGCCCTGCAGGAACGCGCTAACCGCGCCGCCATGGTTGCAGCGAAGAAGAAGTAGGATCCGGTTCGCGTTATGGACGTCGCCAGCACTGTCCCCAATCAACCTCATCAGAAACGCGTGGGTCCGCCGCTTCCATCTCTTGCCGTAGGCATCCTGATCGCACTCTGCGCCGCCAAGCTGCTGCTACACCTCTTCACCAGCCTCCGCAACTACGGCTACTTCCGCGACGAACTTTATTACCTGGATATGGCGCGGCACCTCGATTGGGGCTACGTGGATTGCGCGCCGCTCATCGCCGTGTACGCAAGAATCGCGCTGTGGATGGGCGGTTCTCTGGCTGCACTGCGTATCCTTCCGGCGCTGGCGGGTGCCGGGCTCGTCGTGCTCACGATTCTCATCGTGCGCGAACTTGGCGGGGAACGCTACGCCCAGTTTCTCGCCGGACTCGCGATTCTTTTTTCCCCAGCTATTCTGAGCGTCGACAGCCTCATGACCATGAACGCGTTCGAACCGCTGTTCTGGATGGGCTGCATCCTAGTGGTCGTTCGCATCCTGCGCACCGGAGATTCGCGGCTCTGGCTATGGTTTGGCCTGCTCGCCGGACTTGGCCTCGAGAACAAGCACTCCACGCTGTCTTTCGGTTTCGCGGTTACCGTCGCCCTGCTTTTGACCCATCATCGCCGTGAGTTTGCCGGAAAATGGATCTGGATCGCCGGAGCGATCGCGATCGTGATCTTCCTTCCGAACATCATCTGGCAGATCCGCCATCACTTCCCGACCATCGAAGACCTGGCCAACGTCCGGCGCGAAGGCAAGAACGTGGTTCTCGGTCCGCTGGCGTTCGTTAAGGAGCAGATCCTCTCCCTGGGCCCAATCCTGCTGCCGGTCTGGATCGCGGGCTTGGTGTGGTTTCTTCGCGACCGCCGCTGGCGCGTGCTTGGCCTGACGTTTGTCGTCTTCTTCGTGTTAATGGAACTGGCGCACGCAAAGAACTACTACGTCTTCCCAATCTATCCCATGCTCTTCGCGGGCGGCGCTGTGGTGATTGAGAGTTGGCTGGCAAACCGGGCAGCTTGGACGCGGATTGGCTTCGTCGCCGTCATCGTCGTTGGGTCACTTCCAATCATCCCGCTGGCGACTTGGATGCTGCCACCGGAGCGCCTTCTCGCCTACCAAAACGCGATCGGCTTCAAACCCGCAAAAGCCGAAGTGCATCACGAATCTCTGTTGCCGCAACCCATTGCCGACCAGTTCGGATGGCCCGAGTTGGTGCGCGAAGTCGCCGCCATTTACAACTCGCTGCCGCCCGAGGAGCGCGCCGAAACCGGCATCTGGGCCGGGAACTACGGCGAAGCCGGCGCCATCAACCTGTTCGGCCCTCAATACGGCCTGCCGACTGCATACTCGCGCCACCAAAACCACTGGTATTGGGGTCCGCCCCCGCAGGTTTATAAGAATCTGATCGTTATCCAGTGGAGCCTCGACGATGTGCGCGACAACTGCACGTCGTTTCAACCCTTCGAGCACTATGAGCGATTTGGCATGGCGGAGGAAAACCGGCCTATGTATCTGTGCCGCGGCGTTACCTTTGACATCCAGAAAATCTGGCCGCACTCGCATCACTGGAACTAGGGATCACTCATCGGCCAGATTTGGCAATTCTCGATGAGTGCTATCGTCTGATTGCAACAGTTAGGTCGAATTGGGCTGGACGATAACCATCAATCTCCTGTAAACGCAACACGATGGATTTACCTCTTGCATTGCACACCGCTGCCCGCACCTTCTGCGCCAATCAGCACTCTCATTGGTCGGGAGAATATATGCCTTGTTAAGTCAGGGCAGGACCGAGCGGGCAAACAGTACTCCAAGGCCGCGTACGGCTTGTTCCCAAGATACAGGCTCGACGAAGCCATTGGGATCGAGGTCGAGAGAATTACCGGAGGCGAATTTCGTTCGCTAGAAGAAGCGCGCAAACTACTCCTCGAAGCAGGTAGTCGTGCGTTATCGTCCCTATCTCGAGAATTTCAGCAAAGCCCCGAAGCACGCGTTGCACTCACTGACGAATGGAAGGCGTTCGATTCCTACATCAATAGCCTTGATCCCAAATAGCCTTGATCCCATCCAGCTTGCTCAAATCAAGCCTCTCCCTTATCGCCGCGTTCTCACAAAATCCGAGAGCGAGCAGTTACGGCGGCAACTGGATGCGGCCGGGGGAGCGAAGGGCTATTGGTACCCTCTGTCAAAATGTGATCCGCAGACCAACGTTATCGCATTTCATCAGGAACTTTGGGAGCAACGGGACGGTACGGCACTCCTGCTTCAAGCCATCCAACAACGAGCCGTTGAGCGATGTTTCCTGCTTCTTGAGGGACCAGTAGATTATGAAATTGCTCGATCGTTGGTGGAACCGATGTATCAAGGTGACGAATCCTTCGTCACGAGCGACTTCGAGTGGCTACTGTACAGCTCACACGAATCCTCCATTGCAGTCGCGGGATGGTTAGCCGATTTCTTTCGCAAACAATGGCGAGATTGGGAAGGCGTGACGTACGGCGGCCCTTTTCACACCGCCGATTTGCGGGGGAGTTGGGGGGTGCTGAAAAGATAACTGGTGAGAATCGCCATAGCGCTTACTAAGGCCGATCCGTTCCGTGAAATGTTCGGTTGGAACATTGCGCCAATGTCCCAGCCGAGGCCGCCGAGCTCCCCCAAAAACCACAAAGCCGGGCTGGTTGGCCCGGCTTTCGCTTGTGGAACTGGTTCGGTCAATCTCGTCTGGTCCAACCTTCTCTGTTCAACCCAGTTTCGACGGCCGGATCAGAATGTCAAAATCAGGAAGCTCTCGCCGCTCGCGCCGCGGGGTCACCGTCCCGCGCCGCGAAGCATTCCCTACATCACCATCGCGAGGTTCTCCAGTTCATACTGCAATACCGGCAGGGCGCACCCTGCCATCTCTACCCGACCGGCTGCATCCAGAGCGGCCTTGGGCGAAACTCCATAGCCCCGGCCCATCAGGAACACCTGCAGCAGTTCGGCGGCCTCGTAAGAATCGATCATGCCGCCTTGCAGCAAATCACTGCGCAATGCTGCCAGTTCGGTCATGGTGAATCTGTCTTTGTCGTTATTGATTTTCTCGCTCATCTTTTCAAACATGGCCGTCATCACCTCCGATTCCGACCTTTCCCCCACTTTTGGCTATTAGACTCACCGGCAGCCGTACAAGTTGCATGCAATCCGGTTGCCGTCGCTGCCCTCTACTTCCATTTACGGAAAGCAGCCTGTCTTAGATTCATTAACACCAGCGAATACGTGAAGTTGCAGGCAACCCTATCAGGACTCCCAGCTTCCCCAAAGTGCCGTTGGTAACCCCTGCCGTCTCAAAGGCTGACAAAGAGTGTCATTCCGGGAACGCGCAGCGGGAATGTCCCCTCGGTTACCACTGGTGCAAGGCAGGCTCGAGAAACATACGGACGGAAAGTGTCAGGCTTGTGAACTCAGTGTGAAAAACAAAGCTGGTGCGCAGAGGATTCGCGCGTCGAGGCGGCTAGGGCTCGATATGTGCTTCATCCACCAGCATGATGGGAATGTCGTCCTTCACCGCATACACTCGGTGACACTGCTTGCACTTCAAACTCTCCGGATTCTCCCGGTACTCGAGCGCCTGCTTGCACGCGGGACAAACCAGGATTTCCAGTAGCTCCTTGGCAATCATGACAAAAGGCATTGTACTCAAAATCGATTCACTACGGAGTTCTCGGAGCAGCGTGTCCGCCCGGCAGTGTAAGATTTCCTAGCCGACGCCGAAAGCCGAAGCCCGGAGCCCCATAATGTCCGCCAGAATTCTCGACGGTACGAAGATCGCGGGTGACATTCGCAGCGAAGTGGCCGTGGAGGCGCAGGCCATGGCATCTGCCGGCCTGCGCCCCGGGCTCGCGGTCATTCTCGTCGGCCACAATCCGGCCTCGGAGATTTATGTGCGCGGCAAAGTCAAGGCCAGCGAGCAGGTTGGCCTTTACAGCGAGCAGCACACGCCACCGAAAACTTCGACAACTGCCGAACTGTTGGCCCTAGTCGAAAACCTGAACCGCCGTGACGAGATAGACGGCATTCTGGTGCAGTTGCCGCTGCCATCGCAGGTGGATTCGAAAAAAGTTCTGATGGCGGTCGATCCCGCCAAAGATGTCGACGGTTTCCATCCCGTCAACGTCGGCCTACTCTCGACGCAGCGTCCAGGACTGGTTCCGTGTACACCGGCGGGCGTCATCGAGATTCTGAAGCGCAGCCAGATTCCGATCGCCGGACAGGATGCGGTCGTCGTCGGACGCAGCGACATCGTTGGCAAACCCGCAGCGATGCTTCTGCTCAATGCCAACGCCACGGTAACGGTTTGTCACTCGAAAACCCGCGATCTTTGGGCAGTCTGCCGGCGAGCTGACATTCTCGTGGCCGCGATCGGACGCGCTGGCATGATCACGCGCGATTTCGTGAAGCCTGGTGCAACTGTCATTGATGTCGGCATGAACCAGGTGACCGATCCTGCGGAATTCCAGCGTCTTTTCGGTGGAGGTTTGGCGGGCGGCTCCGCCAGCAATGCCAAACGGGAAGCGACTTTTCGCGCGAAAGGATCCACGCTGGTCGGCGATGTGCATCCGGAAGTGGCCGAAGTGGCAGGGGCGTTGACTCCCGTTCCGGGAGGCGTTGGTCCGCTGACCATCGCCATGCTGATGTATAACACCGTGAAAGCAGCGAAGATGCGGAGAGGCAGTGGTCAGTGGTCAGTGGCCAGTGGTCAGTGACGAGCGCCCGCGCATTGGAAATTTGAAATGCTTCCTCATAAATTTCATGATGTGCGACCCGAATTTACCGACCACTGGCCACTGACCACTGGCCACTGCTTATGCTGAAAGTCGGCCTCACTGGAGGCATCGCGTCGGGAAAATCGGTGGTCGGCGAGATTTTGGTCGCTCTTGGAGCGCATTTGGTGCAGGCCGACCGCATTGCCCACGAACTGATGCTTCCGGGACAGTCCGTCTACAACGACGTTGTGCGCCATTTCGGCGGCGCCATTCTCAATCCCGACCTCAGCGTGAACCGCGCGAAGCTGGCGGAAGCTGCCTTTGGATCGGCTGCGTCTTCGGCAGCCTCGTCTCGCATTCAGGAGTTGAACCGCATCGTTCATCCCGCAGTGCTTCGTAGTCAGGAAGAGTGGATGGAAGAAGTGGGACACCAGGATCCGCGCGCGGTTGCCATCGTGGAAGCTGCGCTGATCATCGAGGCAGGTGCGGCGAAAGACTTTGACCGGCTCATAGTGGTCACCTGCAGTGATGAACAGCGCGTCGCCCGTTTCGCGGCGCGACATAAGTTGGAGATCGAGGCCGCGCGAAAAGAAGTCGAGCGCCGCATGGCGGCGCAACTGCCCGAAGCTGAAAAAGTCAAAGCTGCCAACTACGTGATCGACAACTCCGGCTCGCTCGATCACACGCGCGAGCAGGCGCGTGAATTGTGGCAAAAGCTAAGTGCCGAGGCGTCGACGAAGCGCTAGGAAATTTGCTTCATACTCAACTCTTCTTCAAGAATTTTCCCTGCTCAAGTTCCTTGAAGGCCTGCTGGAGTTGTTCCTGCGTGTTCATCACAATCGGGCCGTACCAAGCAACCGGCTCCTCCAGCGGTTTGCCGGAAACCAGGAGGAAGCGGATTCCGTCGTCGCCTGCCTGCACGCTGACTTCGTCGCCGCGGTCGAAAAGAATGAGAGAGCGGTTGTCGGCATCTACGGGAGGCGTCGTGTCCAACCACTTCACGGATTCGGTCGGCACGGCCAGCGGACCCGAAGCGTTGCAAAACTTTCCACTTCCTCCGAAAACATAGGCGAAAGCATGGCGGGTCGTCTCGACAGGCAAGGTCTTCTTCCTGCCCGGAGCAACCGATACGTCGAGGTAAATCGGATCGGCGGCAATTCCATCTACTGGCCCTTTCTTTCCCCAGAAACTTCCGCAGACGACGCGCACGTGAGTGCCATCGTCGTCTTTGATCTCGGGAATATCCAATGCCTTCACTTCCTGATAGCGCGGCGCGGTCATCTTCAGCGATGCGGGAAGATTCGCCCATAACTGAAATCCGTGCATGCGTCCCGACTGATCGCCCTTGGGCATTTCCTGGTGGATGATGCCGCTGCCCGCGGTCATCCACTGCACATCGCCGGCGGCGATGGCGCCACGGTTCCCCATGCTGTCGCCGTGTTCCACCGTTCCTGCAAGTACATAGGTGATGGTCTCGATCCCGCGATGCGGATGCCAGGGGAAGCCTGCCAGATAATCCTCGGGAACATCGTTGCGGAAGTCGTCGAGCAGGAGGAACGGGTCAGTCTCTTTGGTGTTTCCGAAGCCGAAGGCACGGCGAAGATGTACGCCTGCACCTTCAAGCGTTGGCTTCGATTTGATGACGTGTTTAACCGGTCGAATGGACATGATGGCCTCTGATTATGAGGTGTTTTGATGTTGAAGCGAAGCGCGGGGATTCTGGCGCGGTGAGTCTGTCTGCCTGTGGACGTCCCCGCGAAAATAAAGTCTGCTGCTGCGTTTCCCAGCGGCTGGGATCTGCGCTCCCGCGACTAGAAACCGGGGTATCCCCCCTCCCCCCTCCATGTGTGGAATCATCGTGTTAGCAAGAAATTCCCGGCAAAATCCGGATGACAAAGAACTTAGAGGTCAAAATCTAGACGACAAAGGACTTAAGGGGCGACGAGTTGCTCTGGAGCAGACCGTCACGGCCTCGACCATGATCGCTGATTTGAATTGTGGGCGCAAGGTCAGATGTCACAGTGGGCTTGTGGGAAATGTGCTCTCGATGTTTTGGAGGGAGTTTTTATTCCTGACCAGCTAGCGCGAGTGCGGTGCGGCAGAGATTTGATAGTTGGTGGCGTTCCTCCGGAGGGTTGCCACTCAACTTCTCTTTCGCCCCTTCGGGGCTTGTTACTCTCCTACTTGCTATCCCACGGCTTACGCCGTGGGCTGCATTCTGGCGCCGCTTCGCGACTCGGCGGAGGCGTTTGCGGGGCCGCGCCAGATCTAGAGAATTCCTGGCGGCGGCCCCAGCTATTGCTGAGGATGCAGTGGCCCTTCGACTCAGCGGGGCGCGCTTACCCCGCTGCGCTCAGGATGACACGATTCGGGGAATGGCGATTGAGCAACCGTGTCTGCTGTCCCCGCTCGGCTTTTTCCCCAACTGCAGAGATCCTCGGATCGAGGCAAGCCGTCGACCGTGCCTCATCGCGGAACATTGTTTAGAATCAAACGTAGTATTGAAAGTGGGGCTGTTCTTGGATACGGTTTGCGCTTCTCAAGGTTTGAACTTATGAGACTCCTACGACCTGCATTGTTGGCATTGATGATTGCTGGCGCTTTCTTTTATTTCACGACGTGGCGTTCAAACGGAAGAGTGTCCGGTGCGACTCCGGCGGGATGGCTCGGTCATCTCGGTCACCCCGCGCAGGTGGAGATCACGGAGGCCTCCGGCGGCGAGGGGCTTGACAGCGAAGAGCAGAACAACATCAGCGTCTATCGCAAGAATATTCCGTCGGTGGTGAACGTCACTTCCCGCGCCATGACCTTTGACTTCTTTTACGGGCTGGTTCCGCAGGAGGGCCAGGGGTCGGGCTTTGTCATCGACAAGGATGGCCACATCCTCACTAACTATCATGTCGTCGCCGACGCGCGGCAGGTGGAAGTGACCTTGCACAACCGCAAGAAGTACAAGGCGACCGTGGTGGGTATTGATCCGGCGCACGACCTGGCGGTGATCCAGATCAAGGCGCCCGACCTGGTTTCGGCGGTGCTCGGCGACTCACGCAACTTGCAGGTGGGGCAGAAGGTGTACGCCATCGGCAACCCGTTTGGTTTGGCGGGGACGATGACGCGCGGGATCGTGAGTTCGATTCGTCCGGTGCGGGAACCCAATGGAGCGACAATTGATGAGGCGATTCAGACTGATGCTGCCATCAATCCGGGGAACTCTGGCGGTCCGTTGATGAACTGGCATGGAGAAGTGATTGGCATTAACACCATGATTCTTTCGAGCGTCGGGCAGAACGCCGGAATCGGTTTCGCCATTCCGATCAACACCGCGAAAGCTGTGCTGAACGATCTGATGACGCTGGGGCGGGTGCGGCGTCCGGCTCTGGGCGTGCGCACCATTCCGATCAGCGCGGAGTTGGCCGATGAAATGGGTTTGCCAGTTGATTATGGCTTGCTCATCGTCCAAGTCACTCCCGGCGGCTCGGCGGATCTCGCTGGGCTGCACGGCGGCACGGAGCGCGCCTACCTGGGGAACATCCCCATCATGCTGGGTGGCGACTTGATCGTCGCGATCGACGGCGAAAAGGTTGAAGATGAGCAGGATCTGTCGCAAATGATGAACAACCATCGCGCCGGGGATACGGTGAAGGTTACTATCTACCGGAACAAGAAAAAGATGGATGTGAGCGTAGCGCTGGGCGAAGCCAGGGAACAGGTCTGAGAGGCGAGCGGGCAATCGTGGCGCTCTCCGCCCGCGGTGGAGGCGCGTGGGGAAGGACGAACGCTGCGCGTGTGCTTGCACCGGCGACGCTTCGCGGTTTTCTTCTCGCAGTGATCACAGCGCTGGGAGGTTTGTTTTGGGGAGCTTTACCCGCATCGGCTCAAGGCGGGCCTCCCATGCAGACGGATGACCCAGGCACGCCCGGCAACAACAACTGGGAAATAAATGTCGCCTATACGCTGGAGCGGACGGCTGACTTCGAGAACGTTTATGGTGTGCCGATTCTCGATATCAACTACGGAGTCGGGCCCCGAATCCAGCTGAAATACCAGGTGTCTTATCTGTTTCAGAGCAATGATAACGGTCCGCTGGAGACTGGGCTAGGCAAGTCGCTGGCGGGAGTGAAGTGGCGCTTCTACCAAAACGACAAATACAAGCTGAACATCTCAACCTACCCGCAGTTGGAGTTCAACAATCCCAACGACTCGGTGAAGCGAGGTCTGGCCGACGCCGGGACGCGGTTTCTTTTGCCGTTCGAAGTCACTAAGGAAGTTGGCCCTCTGGAGTTGGACGTTGAGGTGGGCACATGGTTCTTGAACGGTAGCGGAGTCGATGGGCACGTCCTCGGCTTTGCCGTGGGACACCAGACGACCAAAAAGCTGGAGTTACTGGCGGAGATCTACAAGCTTACTGACCGGTATCCGGGAACGGAGTTTACTACGGACTACGGGTTCGGCGGCCGCTACGAGTTTCATAAGGGAATGCTTTTTATTTTTGAGGGCGGCCACGGTTTTGGCGGTCCGAAGGGAGAGCAGCCGAATTTTTTTGGATACTTCGGAGTGCAGTTCCAGATTGACCACGGGAAGCCGGCAGACTGAGCCGTCGACGACGCAGACCTGGCCTGCGTCGCCGACGAGGGTGGAAGCGGGTGACTCAAGCCGCCGTTTCGGCAAGGAAGTCTTCGATCTCGTTCACTTCTTTATCGTTCAGACGGAGGTCGCCAGCGCGCATGACGCCTTCAGCTTGGCGGGCATTGCGGGCACCGACGATGGCTCCCGTAACTGCCGGATGCTGCAGCGTCCAGGCGATTGCGACTTCACCGATGGAACGGTTGTGGCGTTTCGCGATCTCTCCCAAGCGCTCGACCAGTTCCAGGTTGCGGGAAAGATTTGGTTCGGTAAAGTCGGGATGACCTCGGCGCCAGTCGTCTTTCGACAGTTTGGCGGCGCGCTCACGGGTCATGGCGCCGGTCAGCAGACCTGAAGCCATCGGAGAATAAACGATGACTCCAATTCCTTCGCGCAGGCAGTAGGGGAGAATGTCGGCTTCGATTTCGCGGTGCACGAGTGAGTATGGCGGCTGCAGGGAAGTGACGGGGGCGATGGCTTGGGCACGGCGCAGTTGACGTACATTGAAGTTGGAAACGCCGATCCAGCGGACCTTGCCTTCTCGCTTGAGGTCGGCGAGAGTAGACCATGCTTCTTCGAGCGCCGGTGAATCCGGATCAGGAGGCCAGTGAATCTGGTAAAGATCGATCACGTCAATGGAAAGACGGCGGAGGCTGTCTTCGATTTCCTGGCGGATCGAACTAGCGCTCAGTACTTTCTGCACGTTGCCTTGGGCATCCCAGCGCAGGCCGCACTTGGTGAAGATGTAGGGTCGAGGACCCGACCAGGTTTTGAGGGCGCGGGCAACGACTTCCTCGGAATGTCCGAGGCCATAGACGGCGGCAGTGTCAATCCAGTTGACGCCGAGTTCGAGTGCGCGGTGAATGGCGGCGATGGAGTCGTTGTCGTCCTGTGAGCCCCAGGCAAACTGCCAGCCGGAACCGCCGACGGCCCAGGCTCCGTAGCCCACGGGAGTGATATTCAGATTGGAGTTGCCAAGCTTGCGGGTTTGCATTTCAATCTCCTAGGTTAGTTGGATTAAGCAGGAAGAAAATCCGTTGCAGAATTGCAGGAATCAATTTCAATGAATGTAGATGCGATCCGGCAATATTGTCTGGCCTTTCCTGGGGCCAAAGAAAACTTGCAGTGGGGCGACGATCTCTGCTTCAAGATTGGCGGAAAGATTTTTGCGATAGCCGGGCTGGATGATCCGAGGCTCTGCTTCAAATGTACGCCGGAGACTTTTTCTGAGTTGATTGAGCGCGAGGACATTCATCCGGCGCCGTATGTGGGACGTTACAAGTGGGTGATGCTGGATCGGCTCGATGCCGTGCGGTGGGACGAGTTGCAGGAGTTGATCCGGCAGTCGTATGAGATGGTGGCCGCGAAAGTGCCGGGGAGGAAGCTTGGGAAAAAGGGACGTCCCGCCAAGCGTGCGCCTGGGAAGAAAACGAATCGGATGAAAACGAAGAGGCGTTGAGATTCCGCTTCCTGGATGGATTTGGCGGAGGAGGGCGTCCGCCCCGAACGTGCTGGGCAGATTTGACTCTGCTTGCCGCGGTCGGCTAGCCTCAAGAGTCCGCCCGTGGCTGGACAGCTTCGATCCTCATGGAATTCCTAAATAAATCATTGATTCGGCTGCTGATGGCGGCTGTGGCGATGTTCGGGGTGGTGTTCGCCTCAGTCGGAGTACTTGGCTCTACGGAACCGGTGCACGCGCCGCACGGAATTGTGGTGAGCGTTCAAGAATTGGCCTCGCGTGCCGGAGTCGAGATCATGCAGGCTGGGGGCAACGCGGTGGATGCGGCGGTGGCTACGGGATTCGCGCTGGCGGTGGTCCATTCGGCGGCGGGAAATCTAGGCGGGGGCGGATTCATGCTGGTCCGGATGGCTGATGGCAAGACGCATTTTATCGACTATCGCGAGAAGGCTCCGGGGGCGGCGAGGCCTGACATGTATCTGGATGCGCAGGGCAACGTGATCGAAGGCGCCAGCCAGATTGGCTACAAGTCGATTGGCGTGCCGGGATCGGTTGCGGGCATGGTTTACGCCGAGCAGAAATATGGCAAGCTGATGCTGCAGCAGGTGATGGCTCCGGCGATTCGGCTGGCGCGCGATGGGTATGCGCTGAGCTGGCGTGAGGCGCGCGACTTTCAACGGGACAAATATCTGACCCAGTTTCCCGAGTCGCGGCGAATCTTTCAGCGCGACGGCAACTACTACCATCCGGGAGAGATATTCCGGCAACCTGATCTGGCGCGGACTCTGGAGCGGATTGCGGCGAAGCCGGATGACTTTTATCACGGCGCCCTGGCACAGGAACTGGCGGCCGCGATGCAGAAGGGTGGAGGACTGATCACCGCCGACGACCTGGCGCACTATGAAGTGAAGGAACGCGAACCGGTGCGTGGGAGCTATCGCGGGTACGAAGTCATCAGCGCGCCGCCACCGTCTTCCGGCGGAACGGTTCTGATCGAATCGCTGAACATTCTCGAAGGATACGATCTTGCCAAGATGGGAGACCGGTCGGCGCAGTCGATTCACTTCACGACCGAGGCGTTCCGGCGGGCATTTTTCGACCGGGCGGAATTCATGGGCGACCCGGACTTCTCGAAGATTCCAGTAGCGCAACTCATCGACAAGAAATATGGAGCAGCGTGGCGGAGTTCGATTGAAGCTGATCATGCCAGCGCCAGCAAAGATTTGAAACGACCTGCGATTTTCAGCGAGCTTGAACAATATGCGGCGGTCCATCCGCAGCCGCTAGAGAATCGCGAGTCGCCGCACACTACGCACTATTCAGTCGTCGATGCTGAGGGAAACGCGGTCGCGGTCACTACCACCCTCAACGGTTGGTTCGGCGCGCGGGTTACGGCCGAGGGCCTGGGGTTTTTGCTGAACGATGAGATGGATGACTTTTCCACGAAACCGGGCGTGCCGAATTCCGATGGCCTGATTCAGGGTACGGCGAATGCCATTGGGCCGGGAAAACGGCCGCTGTCGTCGATGACACCGACCATCGTGGTGCGTGACGGGAAACCGTTTCTGGTGCTGGGTTCGCCGGGCAGTTCGAAGATCATCACGACCGTGGCGAATGTTCTGATGGGGGTGATTGACTACGGGATGAACATTCAGGAAGCAGTGAATGCTCCGCGCCTTCACCACCAGTGGATGCCGGACGTTTTGAACGTGGAGCAATGGTTTTCTCCGGATACGGTGCAAGCGCTGCAGAAGATGGGATACAACGTGCAGATTGGGTTGCGGTACGGGGAGTTTTCGGTTCCTTACTGGAGCGATGCGGAATGCATCGCCATCGACCCGAAGACCGGCGAGAGGCTGGGTGCCAGCGATGACCGGAACGACGGAAAGGCAGTGGGGTACTGATGCAGAGAGCGGTTTCGACTTACTTATACGTCAAGGAGCGCTTGCATCCGGGAATTCTGGACGGGCTGGCTCGCAGCGGCGTGCAGGCGCTGGAGATTTTTGCGGCGCGGCAGCATCTGGACTATGCGAACCGCAAAGCACACGTCAAAGAGATTGCCGAGTGGTTCCGCGGGAGCGGGGTTCCGCTGAATTCCGTGCACTCGCCTCTGTATGCCGATTACGAGTGGGGTAGAGCAGGCGCGCCGCCGGTGAATCTGGCCTCGACGGACCGCGCGGGACTGGTGGAGGCGATGGATGAGGTGAAGCGGGCATTGGAAATTGCAGAGCAGATTCCGTTTCGTTTTCTGGTGCAGCATCTTGGGCTTCCCAACGAGAGTTTCAGCGAGAAGAAATTCGAATCCGCAATGACCTCCATTGAGCACCTGCGGGCCTTTGCCAAGCCGCTGGGGGTGCGCATTCTGTTGGAAAACATTCCTAACGAACTTTCCACGCCGGAACGACTGGTGGAGATGATTCACGCAGCGCACTTTGACGATGTGGGAATCTGTTTCGATTTCGGGCATGCGCACATGATGGGTTCAGTGCGTGAGGCCTTCGAGATTGTGCGGCAGCAGGTTTGCTCGACGCATGTTCACGACAATGCCAAACTCCAGGATTCGCATCTGTGGCCGGGACAGGGAACGATCGACTGGAAAGAGGCGATGGAACTGTTGCGCTCCGCACCGCAGAAGCCGCCCCTGATGCTGGAACTGGCGGAGGACGAGAAGGTGAATCCGCTGGAGAAATTCGAGGCGACGTTCGAGAAGCTGGAGGCAGCGTAAGAGGCTTTTCACCGCCGAGAACGCGGAGAACGCCGAGGGAAGAACAGCCAGAACATTTGTTATCTCGGCGGGTTCGGCGGTAAGTTGTTTTTCTAGAAATTATGTCCTCGCCTGTTACTACTATCGCTGAAATCGGGAAGCATGAAGGGCAGTCCGTTACGCTTCGCGGCTGGCTTTATAACCTGCGCGAGAGCGGGAAACTTTTGTTTCCGCAGTTCCGTGACGGCTCGGGCGTGATTCAGGGAGTGGTGCCGAAGAATGCGGTCACGCCGGAAGTTTTCGAGGCGATCAAGACGCTGACGCAAGAGTCGAGCGTGATCGTCGAAGGCAAGGTTCGCGCCGACAAACGTGCGCCCGGCGGGTATGAGCTTGATGTGTCGAACGTGCAGGTAGTGCAGCGCGTGCCGGAGTCTGATCCTTATCCCATCACACCCAAGGAACATGGCGTGGAGTTTCTGATGGAGCACCGGCACCTGTGGGTGCGGTCGCAGCGGCAGGCTTCGATTCTGCGGGTGCGCGCGGAAATCATCAAAGCGGTGCGCGACTTCTTCGACGAGCGCGGCTTTACGCTTACTGATCCGCCGATTCTCACTCCGGCGGCTTGCGAGGGCACGAGCACGCTCTTCCCCGTCGATTACTTCGAGGAGCAGGCCTACCTCACCCAGTCCGGTCAGCTTTACATTGAAGCTACGGCGATGGCGTTGGGCAAGGTGTATTCGTTCGGTCCAACATTTCGCGCGGAGAAATCGAAGACGCGGCGTCACCTCACCGAGTTCTGGATGGTCGAGCCCGAGATTGCGTATGCCGAACTTGACGACCTGATGGATCTGTCTGAGGCGCTGATCAGCTTCGTTGTGAAGCGCTGCCTGGAGCGGCGGCGCGTCGACTTGCAGGCCATTGGCCGCGATCTTTCCAAACTCGAAAAGATCGAGCCGCCTTTTCCGCGGATCAGTTACGACGATGCCGTTAAGAATCTGCAGGAAGGCTTCGCCAAGGGTGGGCTGGAAACGAAATTTGAATGGGGCGGTGATCTTGGATCGCCCGATGAGACTTATCTTTCGGCGCAGTTCGACAAGCCGGTGATGGTACATCGTTATCCGGCGAAAGTGAAGGCCTTCTACATGGAACCGGATCCGCAGCGGCCCGAGTTGGCTTTGTGCGTGGATGTGCTGGCGCCGGAGGGCTACGGGGAAATCATTGGCGGATCGCAGCGCATGGCGTCTCACGAGTTGCTGGTGCAGCGCATTCACGAGCAGGGATTGCCGGAGGAAGCATTCAAGTGGTATCTCGACCTGCGCAAGTACGGCAGCGTGCCGCACGGCGGCTTCGGCATGGGCATTGAGCGGGCTGTGGCCTGGATCTGTGGGCTTGAACATGTGCGGGAGACGATTCCGTTTCCAAGGATGCTGAATCGGTTATACCCGTAAGGCTTTTTCACCGCCGAGTACGCCGAGAGCGCCGAGGATGGAAGAAAAAGACAGGCTCGATTCGATTACGCGGCGGATCATCGGGGCGGCGATTGAGGTACATCGACGCCTCGGGCCTGGACTGTTAGAGTCGGCGTACGAAGTCTGTTTGGCATTCGAACTTCGGCAAATGGGACTCAAGCTCGAGGAGCAGAAGCCTTTGCCGGTTGTCTATCGTGATGTGAAGCTTGACTGCGGCTATCGTCTCGATTTGGTCGTTGACGATTCGGTTGTTGTTGAGATCAAGGCTGTCGATCAGCTAGCCCCGATTCACGACGCCCAGCTGCTTTCATATCTTCGTCTGTCTGGTAAGCGGGTCGGTTTGCTCATCAACTTCCATGTTCGCGTTCTGAAAAACGGCTTGAAGAGAATCGTGAATAATTTTCCTGACTCGGCGCGCTCACAGGCCCAAGTGACTGAGGTAGAAAAGAATTGAAATCAAGGCTATTTACCGCCGAGCACGCCCAGAGCGCCGAGGAAACAAATGTTTCTTTTACCAGTTCTTTCCTCAGCGTTCTTTGCGATCTCGGCGGTGAATTTGCTTACTATCTGACCCCGGGCCTATGACAACAGCAATCAGCGCCACGAACATCGCCCCGAAGAAGATTCGCGTGATTGGGGTGCCGCTCGATCTGGGACAGTCTCGGCGCGGTGTCGATATGGGGCCTTCGGCCGTTCGCGTGGCGGGGCTTGAAGCGCGGCTGGAGGCGCTGGGGCATGAGGTTGAAGATGGAGGTAACGTTGCCGTTGCCATTCCCGAGCAGAAAAAAGAAGGCGACACGCATGCCAAGTATTTGAAGGAGATCACTGCGACTTGCACGAAGCATGCGGAGTTGGTGCTCAAGACGCTTGAAGCCGAGAAAATTCCTCTAGCGCTGGGTGGGGATCATTCGATGGCCGCGGGAACGGTTTCGGGAGTGGCGGAGTTTTACCGGCGGCAGAACCAGCGGATCGGGCTCATCTGGATCGATGCGCATACTGACATCAACACTCCCGAATCGTCGCCGAGTGGCAATGTGCATGGGATGCCGCTGGCCGCGCTTATGGGGCTGGGTCCGGGTGAGCTTTCGAATATTTTCGATTTCTCTCCCAAGGTGAAGCCGGAGAACTGCGTGCTGGTGGGAGTGCGCGACATTGACGCGGTTGAGAAAGAAAATGTGCGCCGCGCGGGCATCGGGGTTTTCACCATGCGCGACATCGACGAGCGCGGCATGCGCACCGTGATGGAAGAAGCTCTGCGCATGGCCGGACGCGGCACTGCCGGTTATCATATTTCGCTCGACATGGACTGGATCGATCCCGAAGACGCGCCGGGCGTGGGAACTCCGGTGCGCGGCGGCGCTACTTACCGCGAGGCGCATCTCGCGATGGAGATCATTGCCGATCACGGACGCATGGTGAGTTTCGAGATCGTCGAAGTGAATCCCGTGATCGACGAGCACAACCGGACTGCCGACCTGGCGGTGGAGTTGGCGCTCTCGGCGTTTGGAAAGAAGATTTTGTAAGAGCCTATGAAGAAGCTTCGGGTCGGCGTTCTATTTGGCGGGCGCAGTGGAGAGCATGAGGTGTCCCTGCTTTCGGCTGCTTCCGTTCTCAACGCCATCGATAAAGACAAATACGAAGTAGTGTCCATCGGCATCACTAAAGACGGACGCTGGCTTACGGCGGGCGACGCTGAGAACCTGCTGCAGGGCAAGCTGATTCTTGAACCGCGCCACCTGCGCGCGGGCGATCCTGAAACCACTCCAGCAGCGGCAGTGCTCGCGCGAGGAGAGTCGGTGGTGGTGCCTCCGGAGCCGGTCCATCGGCAGAGCGGGTTGGTCCCTTTTCAGACAGATGCAATGCTTACGCGGCGCGCCAGTGACCGCGCCATCAACGTGGATGTGATCTTTCCTGTACTGCATGGAACCTTCGGCGAAGATGGAACGATTCAGGGACTGCTCGAACTGGCCGACATCGCATACGTTGGCGCGGGGGTGCTGGGCTCGGCGGCGGGCATGGACAAAGATATTATGAAGTCGCTGTTCAGTGCGGCGGGCCTGCCTATTGTTAAGCACGTCACCATTCTGCGCAGCGCATGGGAGAAGGATTCGAAGAGAGTTCAGAAGTTTGTGGAGAGCAAGCTGAAGTATCCCGTGTTTGTGAAGCCGGCGAACCTGGGATCGTCGGTGGGAATCAGCAAGGCACATGACCGCAAGGAACTTGGTCCAGCAATCGAAGAAGCGGCGAAATTCGACCGCAAAATTGTCATCGAGCAGGGTGTGGGTGGGAAAAAGAATAAAGCTCGCGAGATCGAATGCTCGGTGCTGGGTAATGACGAGCCCGTGGCTTCAGTCCCCGGTGAAATTGTTCCGGTCAAGGAGTTCTACGACTACAACGCAAAGTATCTTGACGAAGGTTCCGAGCTGATTATTCCGGCGAAGCTCACGAAAGCCGAAACGAAGAAAGTTCAGGAACTGGCGGTGCGTTCGTTCAAGGCCGTCGATTGCTCCGGCCTGGCGCGTGTGGATTTCCTGATGGAGCCTGGTTCGGGAAGTCGGCCGCGGAGGATTTATTTGAACGAGATCAACACCATGCCGGGATTCACTGCAATCAGCATGTATCCCAAGCTGTGGGCGGCGTCGGGACTCGAGTATTCGGACTTGATCGACCGGCTGATCCAGCTCGGGCTGGAGCGGCACGTGGACAAGAAGAAGAATCAGTACAGCCGATGAGATGGCTGTCGGAGTCAGTGGTAGAAATGCCTCGCTTAGTCTGAGGTCGCGCAGGAGTGCAAGGGGTCCCCTTCGGCTTCGCTCAGGGCAGGCTTTCGGCTGCGGTTGTGGTTCGCGTTCGCGAACCACAAGCTCCGCTCAGGATGACAGAGTTTCGTAGTAGCTACTGTGCTCCCGCCTTCTCCATGAAGCTTGCCTGATCGTTCTTCATCTTTTTCAGTCCCTCGACCGGAAGATAGACCATGTGCCCGGCCTCGTAGGTGGTGTAAGAAATATTGTCGCGATACTTCTGGGGCAGGTCGAGGTGCTGAATCGCATAGTTCGCCGCGAAATAGGGCGTGGCCAAGTCGTAATAGCCTTCCATCACCAGAATCTTCAGGTAGGGATTCTTCACGATGGCTTGCCGCATGGCGGAAGCCGTGTCGGGAAAGCCTTCGCCGGCCGATCCCCAATCCCATTGGAGGCCCGCGTTTTGTGCGCGCACGTTGTAGGGCATGTCAGTCTTGTATCCAATCTCGGTGCGGATGTAGTTGTTGAAGACGGAGGTGAAGGGCGGTTGAGTAGCTGAGCCCGTGGGATCGTAGAACGGAGTGTCGAGCAAGCCGTTGGGATCGGGTCCGGTGTAGCGGCCATCGAGGCGTCCGACGCGGAGTTTCTGATCGATCAGCAGATAGTGGGTGAACTTGCCGACGTTGATGCGGAGATTGCCCTCGTCTACAACTTCCTTGCTCAGTCCGGTATAGCGGGCCAGTTGCTCAATAGTTTTGTCGCGTTCCTGCGGAGTGAGCGCGTCGCCCTTAGCCAAAGCCATGGCGTAGTCGCCGAATGCCCACTGTTCCGATTCCTGGCGGGCGCGGTTCATGTCCTGCGCGAGATCGGGCGCGAGCTTGTGGTGATAACCCGCGATCATGGTGAAGGAAGGAATGAGGAAAATGTAGGGCTGGTCGTTAGTTTTGGTCTCTTCGAGAGTTTCGAAATTCAGAACGCTCGAGAGCAGAGTTATGCCGTTGAACGAGATGCCGCGATCGGCGAGATATCCGGCGATTCCGGCGGCACGCGTGGTTCCGTAGCTTTCACCGAAAAGGAACAGCGGTGACGACCAGCGTTCGTTGCGCGTGATATAGAGACGGATGAATTCGCTGAAGGCTTCGATATCCCCTTTGAGGCCCCAGAATTTCTTGAACTGCTCAGTATCGGCGGCGCGGCTGAATCCGGTGCCGATGGCGTCGATCAGCACGAGATCGCTTTTGTCCAGCAAGGTGTAGGGATTGTCTTCCATGTGATAGGGAGCCGGCGGCATGAATCCGTCGGGCTGCAGGACAACGTGTTTGGGCCCGAGGGCTCCCATGTGCAACCAGATCGACGCCGAACCGGGGCCGCCGTTGAAAGCGAAGGTGAGCGGGCGCTTCGGGGCGTCCTGGCCGTCGAGGGTGTAGGCAACGTAGAACATCTCAGCTTCGATGCGGCCGTCGCCGCGTTTGATGGGAAGACGTCCGGCAGTGGCGGTGTATTTCAAGAGCTTTCCATCTACCGTGATCTGGTGATGGGTCGCGACCGGAGCGGCTTCGGTCATGTCGTAGTGCTCTTCTTTGTCTTTTTCCTTATCGAAAGAGCCTTGCGGCGCTGGCTTCTGCTCGGAAGAAGAGTCGGGCTTCGTGGCTGTGTTGTCAGGCTCCGGGGCCAGGGCTGCCGGCTGCTTCTTTTGGTTTTGAGACTTCGGGGTGCTGCTCTGCTGTGAGCTGGTTTGCTGGGAATTGGACTGCTGGCTAAGAGCGGCAACAGTCAGAATGCAGGCGGCGGCCATCGCCAGGAAACGTGATCTCATGCTGGGTTCCTCGTCTAGAAAATGTCGGGTGAATTTATAAACGGCATGAATTGTACACTGCCCTGCAGAATTCGCGCGGAAGTAACTACACGGCTGGCCTGCTCTTGCCGATGGAGTTGGCATGGCTGGCAAACGCCTTCGTTATCTGACCGCTGATGATTGGGTTCTAATTCAGGCCAGGGCGGTGCGGCGCACTTTCAAGTTGGGGGAAGAGATCATCCGGCCAGGTGACTGGGGCGCCAGCATTTTCATCATTCGCCGAGGGGAAGCATCCGTGGAGTTGGCCGGGACTGGGTCCAGGGTGATTGTGGCAGCGCTAGGACCAGAGGACATCTGCGGCGATATGGCATTTCTGGAACAGGGAAAGGCTACGGCAGCGGTTGTGGCGAAAGATCCGGAAGTCGAAGTCGACGAAATCAAGGCGCATGCGTTGCAGGAGATTCTGGAAGCTTTCCCCCGGCTGGCTTCCCGCTTTTACCGGTCGCTGGCGCTGGTCCTGATGCAGAGGCTGAGGGCGACCTCCAACGAATTAGCCCGGGAAATGATGCTCCGCGACCGAGGGTAGTCCGTTACATTAGCTGATCAAGAAGATCTAAAATTGCTGGTTGACGAACGAGATCGCGCGTTATAGCATTATCTGAACAAGTTTGCCTTTCGGGGCAGACCTGAATTTCATGCAGAGTGGCTGAGGGACGAGCCCTGTGACGCCACGGCAACCGGATCGGGATCATATATCCCAACCGCCAGGTGCCAACTCCCGCCCGGAAACGGGGAACATGAGATTCGGATGCGAGCTTCATTTCTATTTGCATTCCGATACCTCTTTTCCCTATTTCCTGGAAAAGAGGCTTTGTATTTTAGGCCATCTTTTCCCGGCTCGTCCCCAGCTATTCGCGGTTATTGAGAAAGCGAGTAGCCCGATGTCGAACAACGATACTCATTACGAACTACGCTGCCGGGAATGCGGTCGAAGCTGGGGAAACCAGCCCCGCTCAATCTGCCATGAGTGTTTCTCTCCTCTGGAAATTACTTACGATTACGATACGATCAGGGCCGCAATTGCCCAGGGAACTTTTAGCCGCGAGCGCATCGCGCAACGGCCGCCGAACATGTGGCGCTATGCCGAGTTGCTGCCGCTGCCTGCAGGCTTTGAGCCGCGGCTGCCTGTCGGGTTCACGCCGCTCTTGCAGGCGCCGCATCTGGCGGAGCGCCTTGCCGACACTCGGGACGCCAGCAGAAGCGAAGCCAAGACTGCTGCGCAGAATCTTTACCTGAAGAACGACGCTGTCTGCCTGCCCACGCTGAGTTTCAAGGACCGCGTTGTGGCAGTGGCGCTGGCTCAGGCGCAGGCTTTTGGTTTCGATACTGTGGCGTGTTCTTCCACCGGAAACCTGGCCAATGCGGTGGCGGCGCATGCGGCGCGTCTGGGGCTGAAGGCCTGGATCTTCATTCCATCCGACCTTGAACCCGCAAAGATTCTCGGCACACAAGTCTTCGGCGCGAATGTGGTCCGCATTGCGGGCAACTACGACCAGGTGAACCGGCTGTGCTCGCAGATCGCAGAAGAGCGCCGCTGGGGTTTCGTCAACGTGAACCTGCGGCCTTACTACGCTGAGGGGTCGAAGACCGTCGGTTTCGAAATTGCCGAGCAGCTGGGCTGGCGCTTGCCGGATAACGTGGTTGTTCCCATGGCTGGCGGGTCGTTGATTACGAAAATCAAGAAGGCATTCGACGAGCTGATCAAGCTTGAACTGGTCGAGGAGAAGCCGGTGAAGTTCTTCGGTGCTCAGGCTACCGGATGCTCGCCGATTTCGACTGCGGTGAAGACCGGCAGCGCTGAGATCGATCCGCAGAAGCCGGCAACTATTGCGCGTTCGCTGGCCATCGGCAATCCCGCTGACGGGCACTATGCCATCAAGACCATCAAGCAGAGCGGAGGGTGGAGCGAGGATGTGAGCGACCCCGAAGTGATTGATTCGATCCGTCTGCTGGCGGAAACCGAAGGCATCTTCACCGAAACCGCTGGGGGTGTGACCGTGGGCACGGCGGGCAAGCTCTATCGTCAGGACAGAATCCTGCCAGAGGAAACGACCGTGCTGTGCATCACTGGCAACGGATTGAAGACCACAGATGTTCTAGCTGGCGTGTATGAGATCGAACAGCCGATCGCGCCCAAGCTGGCTGAGTTTGAGAAGTATCTGCAGGAAACGCTGGACACCGTCGAGATCGCGAAAGAGGCGGCGACGGTGGGTGTTTAGGAATGGAGGCATAAGATGGCGATCAACGTGCAAATTCCGACCGCTCTGCGGCGGCACACAGCGGGCGTAGGCTCGATCGCGTGTACGGCCACGAACCTGGGAGAGCTGTTCTCCGTTCTTGATGAGAAGTTTCCGGAACTGAAGCCACACCTGCGCGATGAAGCCGGCCAAGTGCGGCGCTTCTTGAATATTTATGTGAACGAGGAAGACATCCGCTTCCTGGGCGGGCCAGCTTACATCTTCACCGACGGGGATGAAGTGCTGCTGGTACCGTCGATCGCGGGCGGAGTGGAGTAGTTCTCGGCGGTCATCCTTCCAAAGCTAATTCCTTGCAAGTCTCACAGTGTCGTGTATAATCTAACTAACCGGTTAATTAATCAGGATTCAATTGGCTTATCGAGAAGAGCTTCGGCGGCGCCGCCAGGAAGTCCGCGACCTGCGCAAACAGTTGCGCGAGCGCAGGCATGGATCCCGTCCTCTAGGTTCCCGCGGACAGCCGGAGGAGAGCCGTGCCTCGATTCTGCAGGCGGCCGCAAAGGAGTTTGCCGAGCTCGGCATTGCCGGAGCCCGCACTGACGCAATCGCGCGCGAGGCGCAGGTCAATAAAGCCCTGCTCTATTACTACTTCAAGGACAAGGAAACGCTCTATGGCGCGGTGCTCGACGATGCCTTCTCCGGGATGCGGTCAAGAGTTTTTCAGGCGCTCGACAGCGATTTGCCGCCGCGCGAGAAAATCATGGCCTACGTGGGTGCGTATTTCGATTTCATCGCCTCGAACAAGATCTATCCCAGGTTGATGCAGGGCGAGATGATGCGGGCGCGCGAAGGCCGCTCGGAGCACATCGACAGACTGGTCAAGACTTACTTCCAGCCCATTTACCAACGGGTGGGAGAGTTGTTGAACAAGGGAATCGCGGAAGGCGAGTTCCGCAGAGTCGACCCAATCCACTTCATTCCTTCCATGGTGGCGATGATCGTTTTCTATTTCAGCAGCGCCCCGGTAATGCAGCGGATCGTGCACTTCAATCCGCTCACGCCTCGGCGCATTGCGGAGCGGCGGGCTGCCGTTCTCGATTTTATTTCCGCCGCGCTGTTTCAACCCCGCCCGAACGCGGGTTCATCTGTTCGCAATTCAGGAGCCAGCCGATGAGCGCTCGCAATAAATTTGTCATTCTTCTCGGCATCATCTTCGTGATCGCCGCGATCTACTATGGCTTTTCCGTCGATCATTCTAAAGATCTTGTCCTGATCGGCACCGTCGACTCGAACCAGGTGATTGTCAGCGCACAAGTCGAAGGCCGAATCCAGAAGCTGCTGGTGGACGAAGGCACGCCGGTAAAGGCAGGGGATCTGATTGCCGTGCTCGATCCCTCCGAGTTGCAAACGCAGGACGCCGCGGCCTCGGCGAACATCACCAGCATGCAACACAAGGTTTCTGAGATGCAGCATACGGAAGAATCCACTTCGGGATCTACGTCGAGCGACGTCGCGAATGCTCAGGCGAAGCTTTCCTCCGCCAAAGCGCAGCTCTTGCAGGCGAAGGCTACGCTTGATCGCACGGAGAGCGACAGCCGGCGCATGATCGAACTGGCCAAGGCTGGGGTGCAGTCCGATCAGGAGCGCGTGCAGGCCGAAACCAACCTGCAGGCGGCACAGGCAACCGTGCAGGCTCAACAGGAACTGGTCAAAGCCGCCGAAGCCGATTTGACCTCGGCCATCGCACGCACCCAGCAGGCCAACGCGGCGAAGAGTACGGTGCAGTCGACCGAGGCTGATCTCAAGAATGCCATCGCACAGAAAAATCAAGCCGCGGTGCGGCTCGGCTACACCAACGTGTACGCTCCCGTCACGGGCACGGTTTCGGTACGCGCGGCGCGGCAGGGGGAGGTGGTCAACATCGGCGCACCGATCGTGACTATCGTTGATCTAACTGACACCTGGGCGCGGGCGGCAATTCCGGAAACTTACGCCGACCACATTGGCTACGGCGACGTGCTGCGCATCCGTCTGCCCGGCGGAACAATCACCAGCGGCAAAGTGTTTTTCAAAAGTCCGGAAGGTGACTTCGCCACGCAGCGCGACGTCAGCCGCCGTAAGCGGGATATCCGGACCATTGTTTTGAAAGTTCGATTGGATAATCCCAAGGGCGCGTATGTGCCGGGGATGACGGCCGAGGTGCTGGTTTCACCGGAGCAGGTGAAGGGCGGCAATCCGCAGAGCGCGGCGGCGGCGGGGCAGCAATAATGCCCGAGACCTACGCCATCGCGGTGGAGCATATCGTCAAGAAATATGGCGACTTCACTGCCGTGGACGATATTTCGTTCAACGTAAGCGACGGTGAAATCTTCGGCCTGCTGGGGCCGAACGGCGCCGGGAAATCGACGCTGATCCGGATGATGACCACACTGATTCCAATCACAGCCGGGCGGGCTCTGATTGCCGGCCACGATGTGGCCAAGGAACCGGATGCGGCGCGGCGCACCATCGGCGTGATTCCGCAGGCGTTGACCAGCGACCTCGATCTCACGGTGGAAGAGAATCTGAATATTTACGCCAAGCTTTACGACGTGCCGGCGAAAGAACGTAAGCGCTCGATCGAGGAGTTGTTGGGGCTGGTGGACCTGACCAAGTGGCGCGGCGCGCAGACCAAAACGCTCTCCGGCGGAATGCGGCGGCGGTTGGAGATTGCGCGCGGCCTGGTGCATCACCCCAAAATCTTTTTTCTCGACGAGCCCACCACCGGACTGGATCCCGTGTCGCGCGTGGCCGTATGGGAGATGCTGGGCAACATCAAGAACCAGCGGCAGCTCACCATCCTGATCACCACGCATTACATGGACGAAGCCGACCGGCTGTGCGATCGCATCGCCATCGTGGATCACGGCAAGCTCGTCGCGCTCGATGCGCCCATGGCGCTGAAAGCGAGTGTGCCTGGCTCAAATGTGATCGAAGCGCAGTTTGAGAATCCTCCTAGCGATTGGGAGCAGCGCCTGCACACGATGGACGACGTCACGTCGGTTCAGCATGAAGGCGCTGGCATGTATCGAATCCTAACGGGCAACGGATCGCGAACTACCACGGAGCTCGTGGAGATGGCTGTTGAAGCCGGGATTGCGGTGAAGTCACTTTCGGTGCAGAACACCACGCTCGACGATGTATTTGTGCATTACACCGGTAGACAGCTTCGCGACGAACTGCAGAAGGCGTACGCCTTCACCATGCCGCAGCGGCCGGGGTTGCAGCCATGAAGCTCAGGGCTGAATTTATGAAGCGCTCGGATTGGAGTTTATGAATCGAATGATGGCCATTGTCGAGCGCGAAATGCGCAAGTTCTTCCGTTCGCCGGCACTGATGCTGGCATCCATGATTTTTCCTCTGGTGCAACTCGTCATCCTGGGCAACGCGTTTGGCGGAAAGATTCGCGACGCCCGGCTGGCCGTGGTCGATGAGGACGGCGGTCCGCAAGCGCTGAGGATTCGTGAAGCTTTCGACTCCGTCCGCGCGAACATTCGCACTTTCGTCCCGGTCTACTACGATAACGAGAAGCAGGCGAGGGAAGACGTGCGCAACGGCAAGCTGGATGGCGCGGTCATCATTCCGCCACAGTTCTCGCGGCGGGTTTACGAGGCCAATCAACCTCAAGTGGGTCTGGTGGTGGACAACAGCGACAACTTCATGAGTTCCGCGTTGGAGTCGGAACTCACCGACCTGGTCAGCGCACTGAATCAACCAACGGTTGAGCCGCGCATTCTGCAACAGATCGCGCTTCAGACTGTCGAACTCTACCCGTATATCGAATATATGAAGTATCTGCTGCCGGGTTCGCTCGCACTTGCGATGTTCGTCTCGGTGATGATTGGAGGAGGCATGCTGTACATCGACGACAAGGCGCGCGGCGTGCATGAAGGCTATCTAGTCACGCCGATCACGAAGCTTGAACTCGTTCTGGGGCTCAACCTGGCGGGTGCCATCAAGGCGGTGATGACGGGCGTGATCATTTGTGTGATCGGCTCACTGATGGCGGGCGTGAGTACGATTTTCAATCCGATCACTATGCTGGGTCTGCTGGTGATGATTGTCCTCACTTCACTGGGGTTCAACACCATGATGTTTCTGCTGATGGTGCGCATCGAAGATCCGCTCGTGCCGCGAGCGATGTTTGGCATTTTGAATACGCTCCTGTTTTTCCCCAGCGGGGCGATCTATCCCATTCAGGCATTTCCGCCATGGTTGCGCGCGATTGCCAAAGTTGATCCCTTCACCTACGCCGTCGACGGCTTCAAGTGTCTGCTGCTCAAAGAGACGACACTGGGAGCGGTTTGGGGTGACATGCTGTACCTGACAATCTTCGCGACTATTACCCTGGGGATCGCGATTCCGCTGTTCAAACGCACCCTGTAGGGCATTCACCGCCGAGTACCCCGAGGGCGCAGAGAAAATCAAGGGAGGAATAGAGTCGATTGACCTTGATTTTCTCGGCGCCCTCACGGTTTTGGGAACTTTTGACTTCCCGGCTGCGTCCGTTATTCTAGAGAGCGATGACCCTACTGGACGCGAAAGAGTACCATCCCGAGAAAGAGCGGAAGAAAAGAACCCGGATTATTTCGGCAATCGTTCTAGTTCTGATTTTGGCCGTGGCGGGCTGGTTTAATCGCTTCTGGCCCCAGAAGCACGTTGCTGACAAATTCTTTTCTTCGTTACAAAAGAAAGACTTCGACACAGCTTACGGCCTCTATTTTGCCGATCCCGCCTGGAAGCAGCATCCGCAGAATCACGCGCAGTACCCGTTCAACGAGTTCTGGCAGGATTGGGGACCGGGCGGTGAGTGGGGTGTCGTCAAGAGCTATCAGATTTACGGATCGAGCAACTGCCCCGGTGGGGGAAGCGGAGTGGTCGTCGACCTGGTCGTGAACGATCGCGCGAAACATGCCCAGCTGTACGTGGACAAAACAGATAAGACAATCAGCACTCCGCCGTGCGATCTGGAATTTCGCTAGGTCTTAGCTCCCGAAGTGAGCGAGAGCCTTAGTCAGGGACGCTTCGTCCCCGACATTCAAACACGTCTTCGACCGGTCAATCTGCCGCATCAGCCCGCACAGAACCTTTCCCGGCCCGATCTCCACGAAAGTCTGCACACCCTCCCTGATCAGCAGGCGCATGCTCTGTTCCCACTTCACGGAGCCGGTTACCTGGGCAACCAGCGTATCGCGAGCCCGCAGATCATCGCGCACCAAAGAAGCTTCCACGTTGCAGGCGACGGGGTACACCGGCTTCTGCATCTTCAGCGCATTCAAGTCCGCTTCCAGCCGGTCTTGGGCAGGCTTCATCAGCGAACAGTGGAAGGGCGCGCTTACCTGAAGCAACTTAGCGCGCTTGGCGCCGCGCTCGTCGGCGAGCTTCGCTCCGCGCTCAACCGCCGCGGTGTTTCCCGAGATGACAATCTGTTCCGGCGAATTGATATTCGCCGGAGAACAAACCTCCCCCTGCGCCGCGTCTTTGCAGACCACGGCAACTTTCTCCAATTCCATCCCCAGGATTGCCGCCATGGCACCCACTCCGACCGGGACCGCCTCCTGCATATACCTTCCGCGATTGCGCACGGTCCGCACAGCATCGACAAAGCTCATCGTTCCAGAAGCCACGTGCGCCGAATATTCACCCAGGCTGTGTCCGGCCACAAAGCTCGGTCGGGGTATCTGGCCCTCGAGAACTCTCAAGGCTGCAATGGACGCGGTAAGGATTGCCGGCTGCGTGACCTCGGTCAAGCGCAACTGTTCCTCCGGTCCTTCAAAGCACAGTTGCGACAACTTGTAGCCCAGGGCTTCATCTGCCTCTTCAAATGTTTGTCGCGCGATGGGATATTTCTCGGCGAGATCCTTGCCCATGCCCACTGCTTGCGATCCTTGGCCGGGGAAGATGAATGCAATTATTGTTTCGGCGATCTCTGATGTGGCGCCGCTCGGTCGTGATTCGGTCATGTTTGTGATCCTGCGGGAACTAGTGAGCCGGAGCCGCTTCCACTTCTGCCGGTGCGGGACGAAGCGCTGCCAGTCCCAGCTCAATCGAGGCGTTGATGCGCCGCTCCGCGAACTCCGCTGCTACCCGCACCGCATTCTTGATTGCGTTCGCATTGGAAGAACCGTGCGTAATAATGCAGACACCCTTCAACCCCAAAAGAGGTGCGCCGCCGTATTCGGTATGGTCGATGCGCTTCTTGAAGTCAGCAAATGCGCTGCGCGAAAGCATGTAGCCGACCTGGCTGGTGATGGTCGCCTTCAGCGACTCTTTCAGGACGGTGCGCACCAGGTTCGCCACACCTTCAGAAATCTTGAGCGCCACGTTGCCGACGAATCCGTCGGCAACGATCACATCGACGTGGCCGTTAAACAGGTCGCGGCCTTCCACATTACCCACAAAGTTCAAAGGCAGTCGCTTCAGCAACTGGAACGACTCGCGCGTGAGCACGTTGCCCTTGGTTTCTTCCTCGCCAATCGAGAGCAACCCCACGCGGGGCCTTTTCCCGGCCGAAAAATTGGAACGGGGCATGGTGTGCCCGAACATCGATCGGAAATAAATTTCGCCCATGACGGCGAACTGCTCGAGATTGTGCGGCTTGCAATCGACGTTCGCGCCAACGTCGAGCAAGATCGCCGCTGTTCCCGGCGCCGTTGGAAAAACTGCGGCTAATGCCGGACGGTCCACACCGTGCAGCGCACCAAGCACCATCTTGGCCGTAGCCATGGCCGCGCCAGTGTTGCCCGCGGTGACGAAGCCGGCCGCGCGTCCCTCGCGCACCAGCCGCAGTCCCACGCGCATGGAAGAGTCGCGCTTGGCGCGAACCGCTTGCACCGCCTTGTCTTCCATGGTGATGACCTGGCTGGCGTGGACGACTTCAATCGGCAGCCGCGCTGCCGCCGGGTGGCGCTCCAACTCCGCTCTGATCGCGGCTTCGGGGCCGACCAGCAGCACGCGCACACCGAAACTGCGAGCAGCGTGAATTGCGCCTTCGATCTCAGGCTTGGGAGCCCGGTCCGAACCCATCGCATCCAGCGCGATCACGCTAGGCATTGTGGCACGGGAATTAGCTGGCCTCTTCCACGTCGAGAACTTCACGGCCCTTGTAGTAGCCACACTTGACGCAAGCGCGATGCGGCATCTTCTTCTCGTGGCAGTTCGGGCACTCCGAGAGCGAGTGGCTCTTTAGGGCATCATGCGCCCGCCGGGTCGAGGTGCGCTTTTGAGAATGTCTTCGTTTCGGATTCGGCATGGTTTATAAATCCCTCTCGCCGAGGCCTCAGGCCTCGTATAAATCAATCTCAATTTTAATTGTCATCCCGAACAAGCGTTCTTTGCGCACTGAAGGATCACAAACGATTCCTTTTTTCTAGTGCGCCAGCTTGCTGCGGATTTCCTTCAACGCTGCCCACCGCGGTTCTTCGGGCGTCACTGCGCAAGAGCATTGTTCCTGGTTCAAGTTGGTGCCGCAATGCGGGCACAACCCCTTGCAATCTTCGCGGCACGTGATCTTTAAGGGAGCGGCCAGCAGCACCTGCTCGCGCACCACATCGTCGAGCAGAATTCCTTCCCCCTCATAATAGCTGATCTCGGCTTCCGCATCGGTCACCGACATCTCATCGCGTCCCGCGTCGGCGCCCTGAGGACGATAGAGCAGATCAAACTCGCGCTTCACATCCTGCGCAACGGGTTCCAGGCATCGAGCGCAGCTCAATTCCAGGCTGGTTGCCAACCGGCCTTTGATCCGTATGTCCTGTATTATCTTGTGCTTGCCTTGATGCTCTTCGACCAGATCCGCGCGGCCGCTGGTATCAATCGAAGTGCGCTGGCGATATTCCCCTCCCAGGTCGATCACGCCCGGTTCGAACTTCTCCGCAAACTCAACCGGATGAAGTTCCAAATCTTTGATCTCGAAAAACATCGGAAAACCTCCGCGCACCGCCTAATTACCGCCCCAGGCCCGCGGAAGCACGCCAGGAACGCGCAAGTACCGCTGGGAGCAAGACCAAGCATAAAGGTTGGGAGAAAGCAGTGTCAAGGCAGGATAGGCCATCTTCTTCCATATGAACATGCTATACTTTACCTAGGGATTCCATATGCCAGCACTTTATGTCGAAAACGTCCCGGACGACCTCTATCAGGCTCTCCGCAAGCGCGCCCGTCAGAATCGCAAGTCGATGGCCGCCGAGGTCATCTCCCTGTTAGAGCGTGACATACCTACGGCAAGAGAGTTGCAACGGCGCCGCGAATTCTACAAGCGAATGGCGGAGCTTCGCGCCGTTCAACTCGGAAGCTCGGTTTCCTTTCCAACGACTGAGGAGATGATCCGTGAGGACAGGGATCGTTGACTGCTCTGGTTCTTGACGCCAGTGTTGCCCTGAAATGGGCGATTCCGTCAGCGCAGGAAACGCTGACCAGCGAGTCTCTTCAACTCTTGCAACGTTACGTAGCCGGCGAGATCAACTTCATCGTGCCCGACGTTTTTTGGGTGGAAATCGGCAATGTCATGTGGAAAGGTGTTCGTCAGCGAAGATGGCCACAAACTGCAGCTGAGAACGCCGCGTCTGCAATCCGAGAGCGAGACTTCTTCACGGTGTCGTCGCTGGTTTTGCTGCCCGAGGCTCTCAGGATTGCCTTCGTCCACAACCGCAGCGTTTACGACTGCCTGTACATTGCCCTGGCCATTCAGTTCAAGATCGAGATGGTTACAGCGGACGAGCGCCTGGCCAACGCCACGGCCGCCCGCTTGCCCGTAAAATGGCTAGGCGCATTTGGAATATGAGCAGGAGTGACGGTGACCTCACCAGGGAAACTAGATGAGCCATCTCAAAGCCGCGCCGATCTAGCGGCGGCCTTCATAATCCTGTTCGGATTCCTCGCCCGTCTTTGGGCCGCCCACGGAACCTTCCTCAATCCTGATGAAGCCCTGCATTTTCGCTTGGCGAATCAGGTTTCGCTGGCCCTTGCCTACCAGGCAAGTCTCACTGCCGCTCATCCTCCGCTATTCATTCTCTTGCTCTATTACTGGCGCGCGCTCGGCACCTCGGAACTCTGGCTGCGTCTGCCTTCGGTGCTTGCAGGCGCGGTTTTTTGTTGGATGCTTTACAAATGGCTGAGCAAAGCCGCGGGCAACCTTGCCGGTTTCATCGGACTTCTTTTCGTCGCTTTCCTTTTGCCAACTATCCTCATCGCGGCCGAAGTGCGGCAGTACTCTTTGCTGCTGGCATTTCTGGTCAGCGCGCTGTATTTCCTGGACGAAGCTTTCATGAAGAACTCCGCGAGCCGGATGGCCGCCTTTGCGCTCTGCTTATACCTCGCCATGCTGTTTCACTACTCAGCATTCTGGTTCGCCGCCGCGCTTGGCTTTTATGCGCTGTCTCGAATCTTCACAGAACGCCCGTCCGTCCGCGTGGTGGTGGCTTGGGTGCTCAGCCAGTTAGGCGGGCTGGCCCTCGCGGCATTTTTGTATAAAACGCATCTTTCGAAACTAAACGCGTACGGCTCAAGAACTGAGCTGCAAGGCTTGGTAAGCGAAACTTATCTCAGCCGGTCGTTTTTCGATTCCGCCCACGATAACCCGCTGTTGTTCTTGCTGGGCCACACCTTTGGAGTCTTCCAGTATTTCTTCGGGCAACTCGCAGTGGGCGATGTGATGGCACTCTTGTTTGTAGTGGGAGTCGTGCTGCTGTTCCGCGGGAAACGCCTCCCGCAGGATCCGGGCTCCTCGCGCCGGCTGGGATTATTCCTGCCTCTGCCCTTTGCACTCATCGGCGGCGCGTGCCTGGCTCATGTTTATCCCTATGGCGGTACGCGGCACGTGGCATTCCTGATTATCCCGGCGATTGCGGGAGTAAGCGTGGCGATCGCGCGCCTCGCGGCCGGCAGATGGGGTCGCGGACTTACGATCGCAGCCCTCATCGTCGTCGCCTGCCTCGCCTTCGGCAAACCGCGCCAGCCCTGGATGGAGCGCGCCGATCAAAGCCGCGCCAACATGGCCGAGGCGATGGACTTTGTGAGAAAAAATGTTGATCCGTCCGATCTCATCTTCACCGATTACCAGAGCGACCTTATTCTTGGTCACTATCTATGCCGCGAGCGTCCTATTTCGTTCGACCTTGCCCCCACCAATTTCGAAGAACTTAACTGCGACGGCTATCGAATCGCTTCCACCGACTATAAAACGGCATGGATGCTTGGGGCGGACGATTTCCCCAAGAACTGGCAGCGACTCGTCGAAGCCTACGACATAAAGCCGGGGGACACGGTCTGGGTTTTTCAGGCAGGATGGGGAATAGATCTCCCCGAGGACTTACAAAAGCACCTCGCGGAATTTCGCGACCTGCATTTCGAATCGTTCGGCAAGAACATCAAAATCTTTAAGATGACGGTGGGCCAGCCAATGGCCGCAGTTTCTCCGCAGTCATAATTCTGGAGTGAGCAGTAACTTTCCGGACAGAACGTCACGAGCACAAATTATTTCCCAGCCTGCTGATTCAGCCCCAGCGCCCGCAGCGTAACTTCATCCAGAACGTTCCGCCCATCCTTCTTCGTCACTACTCCAAATCTGCCGGAATAATCCCACATCGTCCAACCCATGCCGTGCCGCTCCAGTGAGGTGCGTACATCGTGAATCCACGCAGCACGGTCTTGCGGATCCACATAATCGCGATAGACGCCGAACTCATTGCACACCACCGGAACTCCGCGCTGCCGGGCCCATTCCGCGACTTGCGTAATCTCGACATCAATCCGCGCCGCATCCCAGTGATCTGCTCCGTAGCGGATCACCGCCAGACGGTCGACCGCGTCGGGCACATTCGCCGCGACTTTCGCCGCCGATTCCGGCGATGACGGATAATGCAAGCCCCTCACCCAGTTCCAGAAGTATGAGCCCCACGTCGCACCCTGATGCGTGAAGATGTGCGGCTCGTAGAAATGGAAGGTGTAAATAATGTTGGGATCGCGCAGCGGTTCGATAAAGACCAGATCGTCGTCGTCCGACCAGCGCGCTCCGGCGGCGATCAGGGTGTGCTGTGGAGCGCCCTCGCGAATGGCCGCCGCCAGCTTTGCTTGCACGCCATGCCAGCGGTAACGATCGGACATCTCCGGCTCATTCAGAATCTCAAAGAACACCCGCTCAGCGTCCCACGTCGAATAGTGCCGCGCCAGCACTCGCCAGAAATCGGAGAACTCCTGCACAAAGTCGTCGTCTTTCGCGAGGCGCGCTTTGAATTCGCTGTCGGGATGCAGATCGATCACCACGGCCAGCCCATGATCGAGGATCATCTTGACTGCAGCATCCAGATATCCCAGATACTCCGCGGGAATTTCCTCAGGCCGGTGGCTCGCCATCATCGGTTGAGGATTAACGCTCAACCGCACATGATCGAAACCCATCGATTGAATCAGCGCGATGTCTTCCGGCGTGGTCCAGCTCCGAAAATGTTCTCTGGTGTAGCCGCGCTTGTCATAAACCTGCGCGAACCATCCACTGGTGTTGATGCCGCGCCTCAACTGCGCCAGCCGCGACGCGGGTACGGAAGAAACCGACGGGCTCGGAGAGCTGGGCGCAGTGCTCTGCGCCGGCAACAGGCTTGGACTGCCCAGAGCAGCCAACAGTAGGGCGCACCGCACGTTTCGCAGGCATTTCATGCTGTCACTAGCTCAGAATCGGCAGCGCCCGAATTCTCTTCTTCGTCGCCGCATAAATTGCGCTGCACAGAGCCGGCGCCAATGGCGGCACGGAAGGTTCTCCAATTCCCGTTGGCGCCTCCGTGCTCGGCACCGCATACACTTCCACGACAGGCGTCTCCTCCATGCGCAGCGGAGCATAATCGTCGAAATTTCCTTGCACCACGCGCCCTTTTTCAATGGTGATCTTCGCGCGAAGCGCATTCGCCAGACCGAAAACGATGCCGCCCTGAATCTGCTGCTCCAGAATGCTGGGATTCACCACCTGCCCGCAATCCACCACGGCCACGACACGATGCACGCGCGGCGCATCACTCTCCATGCTGATCTCCACCACCTCAGCCGCGTAAGAAGAAAAGCATCCGAAGCAGGCGATCCCACGAAATCGCCCCGCCGGCAAAGCGCTCTTCCATCCTGCCTTGTCGGCCGCGAGTTGCAGCACGCCGCGCATTCGCGCCGTTCGCCACGTTGTATCGAAGTACTGAACGTTCTGATCCTTTCCCAGCATGTGCAGCCGGTACTCGATCGGATCTTTCCCCGCCGCCGCCGCCAGCTCATCGATAAAGCTTTCGCTCGCGAACCCCGCCTGCAGCGCATACACCGATCGCATCCAGCCGAGCGGCACCGCTGTCTCCGCAGGAACATACTCCAGCGAAACATTCGGCAGTCCGTACGCGAACGCCGCTTCATCCGGCAGATCAGGGTCGACACCGTTCGGTCCCGGCTGTCCCTTCTGCCCGCTGATCGACGGCGCAACGATCCGATGCGTAAACGCCACCGGCCACCCCGCCCCATCCAGCACCGCGCTCAACTGATGCAAGCTCGCCGGACGGTACGTCGAGAACCTCATATCATCTTCCCGAGTCCAAATCACTTTCACCGGACCGCCCGTCTTCGAGTCAACTAGCGCCTTCGACACCAGCGCCGCTTCCACCGCGTAGTCATACTCCAGCCGCCGGCCAAAGCCTCCGCCCATCAGCGTGACGTTCACCTTCACCTGGTCCGGATCCAATCCCAGCGCCTTCGCAACCTGGTCGCGGCAATCCTGCGGCACCTGCGTCGGAGCCCACAGCTCGCACGATGTTCCTCTAAAAGCTGCCGTGCAGTTTCCCGGCTCCATCGGCGCATGCGCCATGAACGGCAAATGATATTCGGCGGAGATCCGGCGCCCGGTCACTTTGGAAACGTCGCCCACAGAATACAAACTCACGCCCTTTTTCGTAGCAGCCTGCTTCAACGATTCCATTACCGCCGCAGTGTTCAAATCTTTATTCGGACCATCATCCCAACTGACGTTCAGCATCCGGCGCCCCTCCATCGCGCCCCAGACGCTATCGGCCACCACCGCCACAGCCGCGTCGCTGATCTTGCCTACATAACTCACGCCGGCAATCTTTTTCGATTCCAGATCGTCAAAGCTCAGCACTTTTCCACCAATCGTCGGACTCCGCGACAACACCGCGTACTTCATTTCGGGCATGCGGAAGTCAATCCCGAACACAGCGTCTCCCCTTACCTTCGACGGCGTATCGACGCGCGCGAGGCGCTGCCCGACAATCCTGTAATCCTTGCTTTGCTTCAGCGGCACATCCGTCGGAATCGGCAGCGTCGCCGCCTTCTCCACCAGTTCTCCGTAACTCAGCCGCCGCTTCGACGCGCCATGCACAACCGCGCCATTCTCTGCCACGCAACTCGATCGTGGCACGCCCCACGTCAGCGCCGCCGCCGAAATCAGCATCTCCCGCGCCGCCGCTCCCGCCTTCCTCATGGGATCCCAGGTACTCTTGATGCTCGCGCTGCCGCCCGTACCTTGATCTCCATAGAGCGTGCTCGCCCCAGCCTGCTCGATCTCAATCTGCTTCCAGTCCGCTTCCAGTTCCTCGGCCAGAATCATGGGCAGCGCGGTGCGCACACCCTGCCCCATCTCGGAGCGCGCCACAACAATAGTCAGCTTGTTGTCCGGCGTAATCCGCAGGTAAGCGTTCGGCGAAAACACTTCCTTGCCCGCCCGTCCGGCATGCGGCAAGTAAAAACCCACGACCAGCCCCGCTCCCGCCGCCACTCCAACCGCAACAAATTCGCGTCGGCTTAAGGGGCTCATCGCACACCTCCCGCTGCCCCGACCCCGGCAGCCCGATGAATCGCCTTGCGAATCCGTTCATACGTCCCGCAGCGGCAAAGGTTGCCGTTCATCGCCTGCGTGATCTGCTCGTCGCTCGGATTCGGCGTCTTCGCCAGCAGCGCCGCCGCCGTCATGATCTGTCCCGTCTGGCAGTAGCCGCATTGCGGAACTTCTTCGGCAATCCACGCCTGCTGCAACACGTGCAGCCCGTTCGCTCCCAGCCCCTCGATGGTCGTTATGCTCTTCCCGGCAATCTGCGAAACCGGAGTAGAACAAGACCGGATCGCCGACCCCTCCACGTGTACCGTGCAGGCCCCGCAGAGCCCGGCGCCGCAGCCAAATTTCGTCCCCGTAAGTTCCAGCGTGTCTCGCAACACCCAGAGCAGCGGCGTCTCCGGCGAGACGCTCACTTTCTTGTCGTTACCGTTAACCCGCAATGTGAAGTCGGCCATATGTTCCCCAGAAGGAATTGCAACTGGACAATCATCCTACTCAACCGGCAGGAAAAGTGGAATGGTGTTCGCGAGAGCAGGCGTGCGCCTAAAGTTTTCTGCCGTCATGCCGATCAGAGATTGAGACCCTCGTTAGCTCTACAGAATGCAGAGGAATCCGTCGCTGTCCAGTCCTTCAAGTGGGCCTGGCGGCCCTCGCTGGAGAAGCCAAGAGTGAAAGCTCAAGATCAATCGGCGACCGGTTCCGCGCCTGGGTTGGACGGCGTGCGTCACGATCCCCGCTTCAAGCTTGAGGTCGAGATCAGTATCCGCACTCGAACCCACGGCGTGCTGGCGGGCTATACCGTCGATATCAGCGAGTCCGGCATCTCAGCTATTCTCAAAATTGAGGTTCCCTTGTCCGAGATCGTGGAGTTGGGATTCATGGTTCCAATCGGCCGGGTGAATATTCCTGCGATGGTCCGCCAAAGAGATTGCTTCCGCTATGGTTTCCAGTTCATCGGATCAGGAGCCGCGCAAGAAGTGATTCGGTCAACCTGTCGCCAGCTTGCCGTTGAACAAAGCCTTTCGCGCGATCAAGCGGTTCCACTAGCCTAGCGCCCAGCCTCTCGATTCATCCCTTCCGCTACCCGCTCTCCAATCGCCTTCGCAAATGCCTGAAATGCTGGAATCTCGAACAGCCGCAACCCAATCTCTTCCTGCGGAAGACTCTCCGCGTGCGTCTCGCCCGGTTCACCCCGCAAAGCTGCATGCAGCTTGGCCGCTGTCGCGGTATCGAAGCTTTCCGAAACGATCACGCGGTTATCGTCCCAATGCTCCACAATCACCGGACCTTCCTCCGTAGTAATCTGCGCGGCCGAGACCGGACAATTCGCTCCCGAACAAACCGGCACTGCATCCGCCGTCGCGCTGTGATAGCGCTGCGACACCGCTCCCGCGTAGAAGCGCGCAAACCGCTCGGCCGCCTGCGGCGTCTTCCACCGCGAAACGTAGAGCAATGCCAGATCTGCTGTGCCCGGCGACACATCAGCCGTCTTCTCGTTCCGCCGGAAGGCCACAAACGTTCCACCCTGCCATGCTGCCGAAAGATCTTCGGCGATTCTCCGCTCGCCGTACTGCTTCAGAAGTGCGCGCACATCCAGTTCGCCAATTCCGCCCGAGTCGTACACGTCATACTGGCTGCCCAGCACTGCCTGCATGTCCGGGATGCGCACCGGCGTCAGTTTTTCCCCTTGAATGTAGGTCCCCGGCTGCAACACTTCGTGTGAATTCCGCGGCGGCCGCGCGAATGCCCCGGCAAACGCCATCTTCTTCCCGCCTGCATGCAGCAGTTCGCCCTCAAAGATCAAACCCTGGTTATAAGCAAACGTTCCAGCTTCGCGCAGAATCATCGGCGCATCGTGCATGAGCTGGGAATCGATCACCGCCTTCACCGCCGGATCTTCCATCTGGTAGACGAGCTGCGGAGTGTCTTCCAGGCTGCGCCCCACCGGCTTGAGCAGGTAATCCACATACACGACCATCGCCTGACCTTCCACCACGGCTTTGCGCGCGATCGCACTATCGCCCATGCCGCTGCCGTTCTCCGCCTTGCTCCCGGCTTTCATCCACTTCGCCAAATCGTAATTCTGATCCTGCAGAGCGTGCGTCAGTTCGTGCGCCAGAATCGGCTCCTGGCGGTCGGGAGGCACCCAGTTCAGCATCGAAATCGTCTTCGTCTCGTCGTCGTAATAAGCCGCAATTTCCTGTCCGGTCGACTTCACCAGAAATTCCTTCAGATTGAAATCCCGCGGCAGGAACCCCAGCTTCTTCATGCTCAGCTCTTGCTGGGCAAATCTTTTCGTGAACTCTTCTTTCGCCATTTGCCCAGCTGCGTACTTTTCCACGTCGGCCTTGCTCACCAGCCTTCGCTTTACGGCCGCGTGCTGGGGCATGCCGGTGTCCTCGGCGGCAAACGCGAAAATCCGTCCACCGACTCGAATAGCTTCTTCGTGTCCGCGTCCGTCATCTTTACTTCGTCCGTGGTGTCTTTGCGGAGCTTACGCGCCACGTCTCCCAGGCTCTGCCCGGAGTCTGCCTGTTGCCCGAAGCCGGAGAACGCGAACCATGTCAGAAAGCAGACCGCGAGAAATCCATACCGTAGCCGAAACGGCGTCATGAGCCCTCACTCAGGGACGATAATGCACTCCCGGCAATTCTCCCTGAGCCAAGGCTGCAACTCACCGCAAAAGTCCCGATCGGCCTTACGAAAGTAAGCAAACAGGCGCGGGCAACGGCCCAGTCGTTGCTACGACCAAACCTGATACTGAGAAAGGCGAGGGTTGAAACTACTCTGTCATCCTGAGCGGAGGACGTGCTTCGCGAAAGCGGAGCACGGCTGCAGTCGAAGGATCCCTTGCGCCGCGCGGCTCGATGGACCTCGCAGGCTCTCCTTAGATTTTCGTGGGAACGGGAACCGACGCCGACAATGGCGGGTCATCGATGAAGGTCGATACCGGAGTGGAATGAGGCTTCAGGCTGAAATCAGGACGCCCTACTTCAGCTCCGTCAGTTTCTGGGTCGCGATCTCCGCCGCTTCCGGGCTGGGATTATCTTTCTTGATCTGCTCGTAGAGACGCTTGGCGTCCAGCGGCTGGTTGCTGGCCTGGTACAGGTCCGCCAGTTGCAACTGCGCCGTCACTTTGCTCACCGAAATCGTGGGCTGGCTGATCAGTTCCTGATACAGGGCCACGGCATCCTTGATGCGGTTGGTATTGCCGTAGAGCCCAGCCAGCGCGAGCTTCGCCACCGATGCCAGCTCTTTGCTGCCGCTCGAAATCACTGCTTTAAGGTTGTTTTCAGCGGCGGTATTGTCGCCCGCGCTCGCAGCCGTCACCCCCAACAAGTAACGCGCCATATCCGCCGTGCGGGTGTGCGGATACTTGTCGATGATCGTCTGAAATTGTTTCCTGGCCGTATCGGAGCGCTCTTTCGCTGAAGTGAAGCTGGGAAAGTCAGGCTGCTCCGGTGCTCCGGCGGGACGGAGCGGTGTATCAAGACTCCGCACCGCCTGCGATAAATCGAAGCTCGCCTTCTCATCCTGCGCGCTCAGGTAATACCATCCGCCCGCCGCCGCGCCGGCGATCACCACCACGGCGACCACCGCGGCCGCAAGCGTGTTCCTGTGCTCTACGCTCCAGTGAGCCGTCTTTTCGGCGGCTCCAATGGTCACTCGGCTGAACGCATCCTGTTTAAGTTGATGGCGGGTTTCTGCGCGCAAGACGACCTTCCAATCTAAGTTTCGTGAGTCGATTTCCCGAGTCTCTGTAATGACTCTCTGTCTAAGGTGGGACGAGGTGTTAGTTTATCAGCCGGAAAACAGCACCGTCAAAGCCGCAGTGCCGCCGCCGTCCCGGCGGGATGTTCGGTTCAGCACGAAACCATTGTCATTCCCGAACCGGGCGCCAAGCCCGGTGAGGAACCTGCTTTTGCTGTCGGTGAATCTACCGCGGAGCTTCCTCGAGCAATCCCTGCTCCAATTTCTCCTGGCACTCGATGCAGTGCCGCGTCCATGGCACCGCTTCCAGCCGCTTGGCATTGATCTCTTTGCCGCAGTGGATGCACTCGCCAAAGCTGCCTTCGCGGATGCGCGCCAGCGCTTTCTCCACCATCTGCAGCAGTTGCCGCTCGTTGTTGCTCTGGCTGAACAGAAATTCTTTGGTGTAGGAACTGGCTGCGCGGTCGGCAATGTCCTGCGCCGTGTCTTCATCGGCAGAGCGGCCGTCGGCCTGCGTGCGCGACACCGTGCGCCGCAGGTCCTGCTGCCGCGTCTCCAGCCGCTTTTTGAATGCTTCTAATTTCTTCTTATCCATAAGTTCACTTCTATTATCCTGCGCCGGCTCCCCGGAACCGCGCCTCGGGTTTGGGCCAAACAAAAATGATAAGCGCGGGAAATGAGATGCGTCAACCACGGGGCGGGTTTGCGCGACGGAGCTTTTCAGTGGAGACGGAGGGAGCAGGCAAAAAAGGCCTTATCGGGCAGCAATCGCGCCTTAGCGTGCGGCGGAGATCTCCGCACGAGAGCCAGCGTGGGGCTTGATTCGATTGCCGATCCCGCTGCCTTCCGCAATTCTCACGTCGTAGTCGTTCTGAAGGTTCAGCCAGAACTGTGCTGGCAGGCCAAAATACTTTCCGAGACGAATGGCAGTCTCAGCGCTGATGGCCCGGTCTCCCCGGACCACTTCATAAATGCCGGGAAACTCCAGCGCCTTCGCCAGCGCATAGGCAGTCAACCCCATCGGCTCCATGAACTCGGTCTTCAGAATCTCTCCTGGATGCAACGCAAAGACTCTTCTCGCGTTCGTCATAGCTGCTCCCGTACTCAGTGATGCTCCGCGATCTCGATTTCAAAAGCATTCCCGCCCCGCCATACGAAACATACGCGATATTGATCGTTAACCGGGATGCTGTGCTGCCCGGCACGGTTCCCTCGCGGCGGTGCCGCTGAAAATTATAGAGCGGTGGCCGGCGGTGAGTTCTTCCACTTGCATGCCATGACTCTGAAGCCAGGCTACGATTTGGGCCGCATCGGAATCGGAGACGCCGAAGCGCTCGCCATACTGCTCGGGCGTGAGCCACTGATGGTAGTAAGGCGACTCGGGGTTGGACTGCGCGTCGACCAACTCATTCAGAACATCTTGCTGCGCCTGGTCAGGCAGCAGCGTGAGAAGCATGTGTTCCATGGGGAAGTCGGGCGCGACTGCGCCGGCGTCATATTCGGCGAGAGCGAGGGGATGCACGTTGCCGCGCAGGGTGACTCGCTGGTCGTCATCAATGAAGCTGGTGATGCGGTCTTTCACCTGGACGAACGGAGGTTGGGTGAGCGGAAGATTGGGCGGAACGGGCGCGGGCTGCGCTTCTTTCGCGAAGACTGTGGGGGGCAAGTCTGCTGAAAGGAGCGACAAGAAAATCGCCAAGCTTAGAAATGAAAGGGCGCGACGCTGCGGTGACGCGGATGACATGCGGGACATTCTGGTTGAGCCTCCGAGGCGAAGTGCAGGTGTTTACTTCACCTCAGGCTTCATCGGCGGGGCGGGGGAAGACTTGAGGGATCAGTCCAAAGTTTTCTGGCGGGAGTCACTGGTGGTGAGAGCTGCTTAATGTTTCCTGCTGGAACATTGGGCTGAATGTTCCAGTTGGAACATAACGTCGTTTTTGCCGGAACACTGTGGGAATCTCGGAAAACTCGGAAAACCACCTTAAAGCTATAGTTGGTTGGCGGCAAGCGGCTGACGGGGATGGAGTTGGACGGGTGCCGAAATATCGGCACGAAAAACGTGGGGCGAAGGAAAGGCGTCGAAAATCGGCGCTCGAGGCTGGCAGTCGTCGCTACGGAGTGCCAATTACATAGACTTACGCGCGAGATGCTTCCATTTGGTTTGCGTATGTACCGACGCTGTGGGGCGAGCTCCTTACAGTATGTTGGCAGAAATGCCCACCTGTCGAAAAGCGACGGGTGGGGCAGCCTGGGTCGTGATGATGCGGACCTGAGCCAGCCCCCATTCCAGACTCCCGCCCTTCGGGAAGTGCGCGAAGGACCAGACTCTCACAGTTGCTGATACCGGCAAGAGCAAAAAGCTGGGCCACCCACGATCAATTGACTATTGCAATCCCATACTCGAGTTTACCGGAGCGGGATGCGATAAAGGTTGCGGCGGG
>Ga0308309_10000156_pt1 | contig 56600 bp, 49 predicted proteins | sample HubBroMetageWFT5_FD_192491 | JGI IMG/M metagenome (GOLD analysis project Ga0308309, IMG submission 192491) | Warmed and freeze-thawed soil microbial communities from the Hubbard Brook experimental Forest, New Hampshire - Hubbard Brook CCASE Soil... | ecosystem: Environmental > Terrestrial >...
CTGGATCGCGGAGAAATGAACGAAGACATCCTCCCCTGTGGACCGCTGGATAAACCCGTATCCTTTAGCCCCGTTGAACCACTTTACTGTGCCCTTCTCTCTCACAAAAAACTCCTTTCGCCTCTTCTATGTGTGAAATTCCACGGGCCTCGCGAAGCAGACGCTTCTTCACAACCCCCTCAAAACCTGTGGACAGAACAGCCGCGGCTGCGGGCACTGTTGAATTCGCGCACAACAAGAAAAGCTCCGGAACCTTCCGTCGTGCTGGGAGAGCACGGCGCAAAGCTCTGGAGCCGGTCGTGGTGGCGCGAATTGCGACGGCGGTACACGCAACATCAGCCTGAACTTACGAACGTTATTGCCCTAAATTGTGGCAATGAGCACAGAATAATAACAGGAAGTTTTTTTCTGGCAAGAGGAGATTTGCAGTTAGTGAAACGTTTTAGAATGTGACCCGCGGTTCGGGATGCTGGGCGATTCGTGGAAACATGCACTGGGGGCAATTTCACTACTCACCGGCTCCGTGTAACTCCATGATAATACTCACCCAACCCACTTGGCGCCAACTTCCATTGGCCACTGCGGCGGCCTACAGGCCATCACGCCCAACGCTTCGGCAGAGCCCCCGCGCCGGGCTGGCTTCGATCGGCGAAATACTTGTTGCGTTACGAAGTCCACACTTTGGCCCTCCCGGTTGCGCAGCCAGGCCAGGACTGCTTGATAAATCCAAGCTGAAGGTCGCGCGTCACATTCATGGTGTGACGACGCGCACAGCACATTCAGCCTGCGGCGTCTAACATTCGTTCACTCCCGTCAACGGCTGGCCTCGATCTCTCTTTCCTTACGAGGCTTGCGATGCTGTGCTCACGCAGTAGGTGTCTTCTTCTGGGTCTGATTCTTCTTGGTTCGCTTCCGGCGGCGGCGGTGAAGCCGCTGGATCCGCCAGGGATCCGCATCTTGCCGCAGCGGCCTTCCCTCACTCTGAAAGCGGGATACATCTTTTCCGGCACGGTGAAAGCTGTGGAGCGTCTGACCCCGCATGCAAATGGTGTGGCGGTCATGCGCATTACCTTTCATGTGGATCAGGGCCTTCGTGGCACGCGCACTGGGCAGACACTGGTTATTCGCGAGTGGGCGGGACTGTGGCAGGCTGGCGAACGCTACCGTCCGGGCGAACGGGTGATGCTGTTTCTTTATCCGCCGAGCAAGCTGGGGCTGACCAGCCCGGTGGGGGGCGCGTCCGGACGATTCGGTGTAGATCCGGGCGGGCAGGTCGTCATTGAGCCGCGCAAAGTGGGCCCTGGGCGAACGCACCTGCCCGCAAACCTCCGGATGCCGCCCTTGGATTTCTTGCGTGCTCTGCGGCGCACAGAGGAGGAGTGATCATGATTTATCTATCTCTTCCAAGACGTGCTCTTCTTCCGCCAGCCGCGGTGATCGCCTTCCTCGCCATCGTTTTACCAGTAGCGAAGGCGGGCGGGCCGAAGTATGTCGCCGGCGTCAGCTATTTCAACTCTGGATTGGCCGGAACACCCTTGACCTGGAGCCAGGGAGCGATCACCTACTACACCGACCAGGGCGATCTCAGTCCGATTCTACCGGGGCCGACCGCAGATGCTTTCGTCGCCTCCGCCATCGGCCAATGGACTTCGATCCCAATCGCTGCCGTCGTCGCCACTCACGGCGGGCAGCTGGCAGAGAACGTCAGCGGGTCCAATGTGTACGTAAATCCTGATGGCGCCATCACCATGCCAGCCGACATTGAGCCTTCGGCCACGGGCACGCCGGTGGGGGTGGTTTACGACGAAGATGGCACAGTCACCGATGCGCTTCTCGGACAAGGCGCGGGCGACCCGTCAGAATGTTTCTACAACGCAGCGTATGGCGGAGACGACAATCTTGGAATCGGCGCCAACTTTCTGCACGCTCTGGTCGTTATCAATGGCAACTGCGCGCAGACGTCTTCTCAGCTTCCCGACGTTGAGTACCGTCTGGTGCGCGTGCTGGGACGGGTGTTGGGACTGGACTGGTCGCAGGTGAATATTAATGTGCTGACTGGCAACCCACGGCCAACCACCGATGACTACGCGGGATTTCCGGTGATGCACCAGACCGACCCGCCCAACTGCGTTCCCATCACGCTCTGCTTTCCCAACCCCTACCAGCCCAAGATTGACGACCAGGCAGCGGTATCTCGGCTGTATCCGGCGGGCGGAACCTTGGAGAAGTTACCGCAACGGCCGGCGATTTCCGCCAACACCGCGCGCATCCACGGTAGCGTGTTTTTCACTACGTCGGGGGGGCAAGCTGCGCAAGCCATGCAGGGGGTCAACGTAGTCGCGCGCTGGATTGATCCCCAGAGCGGACTGGCATCGCACGCCGTCTCCGCAACTTCGGTTTCCGGGTTCCTGTTCTGCGGAAATGCGGGCAACACTGTCACCGGATTCAACAATAGCAGCGGGCAACCGTTGAATCAGTTCGGATCGAACGACACTACACTCGAAGGATTCTTCGATCTGGGCGGATTGCAGATTCCTAACGGTGGCACCAGCGCGCAATTCCAACTGACCGTCGAAGGCATCGACGCGTTTTGGTCGTATGCGCTGGCGCCTTACGGGCCGACGCAAGTGGAACCCTCGGGGCAGTCGTCGCCGATCCTGGTGAACGTAAGCCTAGGTAACGACACGGAGCAAGACATCCTGATGCAAACCAGCGCATTGTCAGTCGAAGACCCGTTTCCGCTCACCAGCTATCAGACACCTGCCGCCGTTCCGCTGGGCGGCGACTGGAAGGGTTCGTTTAATCCTTACGGCGATATTGATTACTTCCAGTTCGCCGGGCAGGGGAACCGTACGCTCTCGGTGTTCGTGAGCGCTTTAGACGAGACCGGAGCGGCCTCGGAAAGCAAGGCGCAGCCGGTAATCGGAATGTGGGGACTATCGGACCCGGAAATTTCGCCCGCGCCGGCGAATACGCCGTCGGCTTTCAACTCGTCGGTGTTTGGGATGACCATATTGAACGCGCAGCTCACGCAGGCGTCCGGCTTCCGAATTGGAGTTTCCGATATCCGCGGCGACGGGAGACCCGACTACCGGTATCTTGCGCGAATTCTCTACGGCGACCAGGTAAACCCGGCGCGGGCAAGCGTGGCGGGTGGAACAGCTTTAGCGGTTTCAGGATTAGGGTTTCAATCGAACACCCGAGTCACAATCGGGAATATGATCGCAGCGCCGCTGGCCATTTCGGCCGATCAAATCCTCGTGACTGCGGCCCCCATGCCCGACGGCGTACAGAATATCGGGCTGACTGATCCTCCCACGCTGGCTAATTCGGTGCTTAGCGGCGTGCTGACCTATGGCGCCGGACCGAATGACATTATCAGTCTGATCGCTGGGGGAAATCCTCGGACGCCCGTGGGCGGACAAGCTCCCAACCCGATTCAAGTGCAGGTTCTCGCACCCGACGGTAAAACTCCGGTGCAGGGGGCGAGCGTGGTGTTTACTTCCAGCCCCGCCGCAGCTTTCTCCGCATGTTCCGGCAGCGGCAGTTGCACTGTGCTCAGTGACCAGGATGGTCAAGTCTCCAGCTTCGTCACCGTGCTCAGCGCCAGCGTTATGACCATAACCATGCAACTTGCGCCCGCATCGTACACAAGTCCCCAGCAGGTGCAGACGACACTGGTGGGCAGCGAGTCGGCGCTCGATATCGCTCTGGTTCCGCAGACGATCTCGATTATGCAGGGCGCGTCCGTGAGTGTGACGCTCACTGCGCGCGTGCTGTCAAATGGCTCTCCGCTCCCCGGCAGCAGCGTCAATTTCCAGGTCCTCAAAGGATCGGCGGGGCTAAGTGCGTCCACAGTGACGACCAATTCAAGTGGGTATGCCAGCACGATACTCGAAATTTCTTCCATGGCCGGAGACGTGCAAGTGAGTGCGTGCGTTGGGCCGGGAAACAGTCCTTGCCTGAGCTTCTTTGGCACGTCTGTCGCCGCCTCGGTATTGCAACTTCAGGCGGTGGCCGGAAGTCCGCAGGTAGTGGCTGCGGGACAGGTTCTCCAACCAGTCGTGGTGCGCGTGACGGACTCGTCCACTCCTGCCAATTCCGTACTCGCGGCAAGTGTTGCCTTCCAGTACACCGGGGAGCGGGCAGGAGGTGACTCGACCATCATTTCAGCGGGAGATACCAACATTTACAACGATCCGTCGCCGGTCATTTTATTCAGTGGGCAGAACACCGCGCAATCTGACGGAAACGGCCTGGCGAGTTGGAAACCAACAACAGAAGGATTTGGTGGAGATGTGGCCATCCTGGGAACGGCGAGCGCCGGAACGGCGCAAGTGCAATTTGCTTTGCAAGCTTTGCCGCCGCTGTAGGACGCTTGAGATTAAAGGCTCAGTGCGCTTTGGCTTGCTCGACGCACTCAAGAATTTCGGTCTCGCTGAGTGTGTGGTCCGAGGCTTTGGCGCGCTTGTAGATGCGTTCGACGAGTTCGTCGGAAGCGGGAATACTACGATGCTCCAACCAGTAAAGAATGTTTGACTTGCCACTCATAGGGCCAACGTCAATCACCTGCTCTAGTCCAAACACGTGGGAGGGCACGCCGGAGTACACGGTGTTGGCCAACTCAATGTCATTCTTTTTATAAGCCTTGATGACGGCGGCCGCATGTACGCCGGTGGCGGTGCGAAATGCATCTTCACCGACAACGGGATAATTCGCGGGAATCGGCACGCCGGTGGCGCGTGACACCGTCTGACAATAGTCTTTCAACCGGGTGAGGTCCTGATTGTCCCAGGGCGGAATTCCCATCAGCTTGAGGTTGACCAGCATCTGGTCCATTTGAGTGTTGCCCACGCGCTCACCGATGCCGAGCGCAGTGGCGTGGACACAATCGGCCCCGGCGATCAGGGCCGCCATCGAGTTGGCGATGGCGAGGCCGCGGTCGCTATGGCCGTGCCAGTCCACACGAATCTTTTCGCCGGAAGGTTTCACCACTTCCTCCATCACAAACTTCACCAGCGCAAACGTCCCCATCGGCGTGGCGTGGCCGGCGGTGTCGCAAATCACGATCGCTCGCGCGCCACAGCTGATTGCCGTCGAATAAAGGCGCTTCACGGTCGCCGGATCGCAGCGCGTGGTGTCCTCAGTGACGTACATGACGTCGAGTCCGAGCGACACGCCGTACTTCACTGCCTTTTCGGTGGTTTGCAGCAAGAAGTCGTCGGTCCAGTTCTCGGTGTAGCGGCGGATGGGACTCGAGCCGATAAACATCGCAGCCTCGATGTTCAGCCCGGTGCGCTGGACGATTTCGGCAATGGGGCGAATATCGTTCTCATGAGTGCGGGCAGCACAATTGGCCTTGATCTTCAACCTGTGCTCAACGATTTCGCGGGCCAGAGCTTCGACACTCTCGATGGCACGCGGGCCGGCGCCGGGCAGACCGAGATCGAGAGAATCGATGCCCAAAGCCTCCATGAGATGGAGAATGGCAAGTTTTTCGGCGATTGAAGGATCGCGCACTGACGGCGACTGCAGACCGTCGCGCAGGGTTTCATCGTTAAGCAGGACTGAACCAGCCGGCCGCAGTGACGGGGAATGAGTGAGGTTCCAGTCGTGGATGAGTTCGGAGGACTTCACTTTTCTTTGCCGGGAATCGTCAGTCCGAATATTGATGTCTGCCCAGGACCGGCGACGTTGATGCTCGACTCCTCGGGGCTGGGCAAGTAGAGCGTCTTGCAATGCTCACAGCGATAGACCTCGGCGTCCTTTCCCCAGGCTCTTTCCGCATCGCCGCAGGCTTGCTCCTGCACGTCTTCAGAGTAGAACCAGCGCTTGAGATGGCCGCCGCAGAACTTACCCTTGGCGTCTTTTTCATTGCAGGCGCGCTGGCCCGGCTTCTTGATCTTGACTTTGTGCTTGGGGAGTTGCGCTACGTCGGTGGTTACGGTTCCGCTAGTGGCCAAAGTTATCCTCGTGGGAGCGGTCTATCGCCGCTTGATTCGCCTCACACTCTTATTTTACTCGAAAGCTTCACGAATCGCGGAAAGGAGCGAGCGGAAAATGTCACCCAAAACGGCGGGAGTGCGCCCAATAGACCGTCCAGGGCACACGCAGGTTCCGGCAGAGCAAAATATCGGGATGATCGCGTGACTCTTCGTTCTCGACGCCAAATGGATTCGTGTTTCTGGCGGCGACCTCACAACTTCCGAACAGGCGCCGGCCCTCATCCAAATCGAACCCGGCGACGATTACGGTTTGCGGCAGACGTGGGTCGTATCCGCGATACCAGAATGAATTGGTCAGGCTCATGGCTGGTGGCAAGCCCAACCTGGGGCCGTACAAGTTTAGGGCGCCACCCTCGCCATAATTCCCGGTCAGAATTCCGGTTTGCTCACGCTCCTCTGGAGACAACGAGCGATAGACTCCAGCCACCGTTTGTGCCAACTCCGGCCAGCCGACTTCTTCGCGAAATTGGTCGTATAACTGGCTGGTGACTTTCCAGACGCGTGATCCAATGGGCGCGACGGGTGTGAAAAGCAGCACACCGATCACGCCGCTAGCGAAGATTGCCGTCCATTGCACGCCGTATGCGAACCGTGACCACGTAGGCCGGACTCCGTCGAACAGGTTTCCGAACAGAACGCTGCCGCCGGCGATCAACATGGGGTAGAGGGGCGCAGTGTAATAAGAACGTGACCCGGCCAGGCAAAACAGGAGAAATGAAGTGGCAAAGGTCCAGCCCAGCAAGCGATAGCGGCGAGCCTCCTGACGAAAGACATAAAACCATAGACCCATGAGAGTCAGTGGCGCGGTCACGAAATTCACGCAGACCTGGAGTTGCTGACTGTAGAATCCGTCGTAGCGCCCCTGCCGCAAATCGCGCGCATGCAGATAGGACAAGAAATCCCGGACGATGAAATGGTGCTGCGTCTGCCAGATCAGATTCGGTGCAAAGACAAGTATGGAAATACCGACACCCAGCCAAAGCCAACCGCTGCGCAGGAAACGGCGCGTGGATGTGAGCAGCACTGCGCCAGCAACCCCGAGGGCGAGAACGCCCATGGTGTAACGCGTCTCCATACCGATTCCGAGCATCGCGCCAATCGCCAGCCACCAGCGTGGATCCTCCGACTTCAGCAGCCGAATCAGAAAGTAGGTAACCGCGACACCCCAGAGGTAGTCGAACGAAACGTATTGGAATACCGCGCCCTGGATAATAGAAACAGGAGAAATCCCCGCGGCAACGGCAGCCAATAGTTGAACATGGCGCTTTCCGCCCAACTCCCTAGCCATCAGGCCGGTCAGGACCATGATCAGGCTGACCGCGAGGGCCGAGAAGACCCGAAAGCCGACCAGCGATGTGCCAAAGAGGAGTAGCTCGAAACGGCCGATGAGGGGCGTTACTGGCGGATATGCCACAAAGCCCCAATCGAGGTGGCGCGCATCATCGAGAGTCTGAAGTTCATCACGATGAAATCCATACTGGTTATTGGTCGCGATGTGGAGGACAAGGCGGGCCGCGCCGACGAAAACCAAAAGACCGAGATCTGACCGGCAGAAGTCCGCCAGCCGGTTGGTCATGGATTCGGGATCACTTCCGAAGGTCATGTGGAAATTGGACAACGGCCTCGTTCAAAAGGTGCGCTTGGGCGGAACTTGATCCGTACCTACGCGGCCGATCTCGACGGCGGCGGCATAATAGTTCTCCGTCTTAATCGGGCAACCCGCCAAACGCCGCATCATCGCCAACTGACCGACATGGGTCAGGGCGTCGGCCACCGGGCCTTGGAAAAGTTTCTCGACCGGCGCCTGCAAAGGCTCCTCCGAGGCAACATAGTCATCAAACTTCCTCAGCGCGGCGAAGAATCGCCTGCCTTCCTGATCCCAAGGCAGCGGTTTTGATTCATTCCATTTCCGGGTTCCATCCGCCATGGAGAGCGCCCAATCCAGGAGATCCCCGAGGTGAGCCAGAATCTGTGCGGGGGTTCGGCCCTCGCCACTAAAATCGGCAAACGTAGCGGGTGTATCACGGATGGTTTTCGCCCCGCGATAGGCCAACGTTGCCAGCGTATGGCGCAGCAGTTCGCGTTTCGGATCGGGAGTGCTCATGTCTATATCTTTTCTTTCGGTGTGAGTCCGCCGGCGGAACGCAGCGCACCTCTTAGTCGTTTGCCAAAACTTCTCGCGAACATCAGATCGACGAAACCTTCCATTTGCCGCGTGAAACTTTCGCCATATCCATACCACCAGACTTTCTTCATGCCCGGCAGCCGGTCGGAATCCAAATACTTGATGCGCACCATCTCATCGAGCCCGAAGATTCCGTGAGTACGCCCGATACCGCTCGCCTTGACTCCGCCGTGGGGAGCTTCGCTGATACCGAAACAGGATACCGCATCATTGACCATCACTGTGCCTGCGTGAATGCGCCGGGCCAAAACCTCGCCGCGAGTGCGATCCCGCGTCCAAAGGCTAGCCCCCAGTCCGTATTCTGAATCGTTGGCCAAGCGTACGGCCTCATCGTCTGTGTCAAACGGCATGATCGGGAGCACAGGCCCGAAGGTTTCCTCGCGCATGACAGGCATTCCGTGGGTGACATCGGTCAGCACGGTGGGCGCATAAAAGTTCGGGCCGAGGTCTCGCCGACGCACCCCTCCTGCCAGCACCTGCGCTCCGCGGAGCCGGGCATCTTCGACATGTGCCTCTACGTTTCGCAGTTGGTGTTCGTTAATCAGGGGGCCGACATCGATTTCGGGATTCATCCCGTTGCCGACTCGCAACTGCGCCGCCTTGTGTGCACATGCCTCCGAGAATTGTTGATACAAACTTCGGTGCACGTAGCAGCGTTCGACCGAAAGGCAGGCCTGGCCAGCATTCATGAATGCGCCCCAAACGGCGCCGCTGGAGGCCACGTCGATGTCGGCGTCGTCGAGCACCAGCATGGGATCGTTGCCGCCCAACTCCAGCACGACCGGCAGCAGGCGGGCCGCCGCGGCTTGAGCGATTCGTTTGCCGCTGACCACACTTCCAGTGAAGACCAGCTTGTCGATATCTGCGTTTATTAGCGCGGAACCTGTGCTCCCATCGCCAACGACTACCTGAAAAACATCCCTGGGCACGCCCGCTTTCCAGAGCAAAGCGGCCAGCTCCAGTGCGGTCAGGGATGTGAGTTCCGACGGCTTCAATACAACGGCGTTGCCGGCTACGAGGGCGGCCAAGGTCTCCGTCGCCGGAATCGAAAAGGGATAGTTCCAGGGAGAAATAATTCCGATCACACCATACGGCTCGCGCGTCAAACGGCCGGACTTGGCCTTCATCACCAGGTTGCGATGTGGAACATTTTGGTCGCGCAGGAAGGCGTAGGAATTCTCCGAATAGAAGCGGGCGGCATCGAGCACCACCAGGACTTCGGTGAGCAGAGCTTCGACCTGAGGTTTGCCGGTCTCGCTGGTGATGAGCCGGGCAATCTCCGACTTCTGCTGGTGGAGGAGTTGGCGGAATTTGTCGAGGATTGAGATTCGCTGCCGTACTCCCAGTCCGCACCAAGACGGCTGAGCGGATTGAGCGCGGCCCACAGCGGCGCTTACCTTGGCTCCGGAAGCAGGTTCGAATTCGCGCAGGACTTCTCCCGTCGCCGGATTGACTGATGCGATCTTCCGAATTGCGGCTTGGACATCCGTGGCCATCGGCTGTGGCAAGTCTACGCGGGAGGGTAGAACGAGCGCTACACCGGGCATCAATACTCCACGCTGACCAGGTACAGCCCATGAGCGGGGACAGTGGCGCCAGCGGCTGATCGGTCTTTGGCCTCTAATATTCGAGTAATGTCTTCCGGCCGCAAGGTTCCCTTCCCCACCAGGATAAAAGTCCCAACCAGGTTACGTACCATGTGGTGGAGAAAGCCGCTACCTCGCACGGTGTAGATCAATTGTTCTCCTTCGCGCTCCCAACCCGACGCGGAAATTCGACGCACATTAGAGACGCCGTCTTCCGCCTTTCCGCGCTCCGGGTCCACCGCGGCGAAGGATGTGAAGTCATGTTCGCCGAGAACCAAGGTGGCGGCTTGCTGCATGGCGTTTTCATCCAGCGGATAAGGATGGTGCCACACGTAGCGCGCCAGAAACGGCGGACAAATGGCGGTGCGGTTGATCCGGAAGCGGTAGGTCTTGGCTCGGGCGGATTTGCGGGCATGAAATTCGGGCGGTACCTCATTGACTTCAAACACTCGGATTGAGGCGGGCAGTACGTCGTTCATGGCTTTCACCAGATTCTCAACCGGAATGGGCGATTCGAGGGTGCAGGTCGCTATCTGGGCGAGGGCGTGGACGCCGGCATCGGTGCGTCCTGAACCTTGCGGCAAGACCTTTTCGCCGGTGACTCGTCCAATAGCCGAGGCCAGTGTGCCCTGGATGGTGGCGGAATCGGGCTGGATCTGCCAACCCGCAAAGTCGGAGCCGTCGTACCCGAGAACGATTTTGAGATTGCGCATGAGGAGCGGTTGGTTTTTCCGCGCACCGATCGCCTGCTGATGCAAGTCCCTGCGGTTTCACGCCGTTGCGCAGGTTGGGACGCGATGAATCGCGCCCCGTCAGCTATACTATTGCATTCCACCAGCGGCTTCATAGCAGAGCGCGAATCACCCGTGGCGCGAAAACTTGAAACTTGGGGCGCGGTTTGTGCGTAATAAATGTTGATCTTCGGGACGGTAGTGTCATCTTTACCAAACAGCCTTTTTCTGCATGGAGATAAACGAATGTCTTTGCCAGGTTTGAATTCAGTGAATCGGCTGACAGCAGCGATCTTTCTAGCCGGCGCATTTTCCATTGGCGGCGCCGCCCAGGATGCGGCGCAAACTCCTCCGTCGGCGCCCCAACCATCTCAACCGCCTGCCGCGCAGGGGTTTGTGGTAAAGGACTATTCCAAACCGCAGTCGCATTTCCCCAACCCGATTGGGCCTTATATCCCACGGCACTTACCGCCTCCCAACTTGAGCAACACCGCACGCATTGGCGAACTCATGCAAGACGGTAAGCTCATGATCTCCATCGACGACGCCGTCGCTTTGGCTCTGGAAAACAATCTCGACATCGGAATCGCGCGCTATAACCTGGGTATCGCTGACACTGATGTTATGCGGGCTAAATCCGGTGCGGGGATTCTGGGTGTCAACGCCGGCGTGGTGCAGAACACTCCGGGCGGCGGCGTAGGCGGGCTGGGCGGACAAGTCGGCTCCGGCACTGGCGGCACGAGCGCCGGAGCGGGAGGCGCGGGCACTGGTGCGGGCGGACTCGTCGTCTCCACCTTGGGCGTCGGACCAGCCATCACCAGCTTCGATCCCATCCTGACCGGTACGGTGCAATGGGATCACTTCAATCAACTCGCCAGCAGCGCGTTTACCGGCGTGCCGGTGCTCGCCCAGAACACGCAAACTTACAATTTTGCTTACGCTCAAGGGTTTCAGACTGGCACCAACCTGTCCGTCGGCTTCAATAACAGCCGGATCAGCACAAACAGCCCGTTTACGACTCTAAGCCCACTGATCAACACGGGGTTCCAGTTCAGACTCACCCAGCACTTGCTGCAGGGTTTCGGTTTCGCCGCCAACGATCGTTTCATTCGGATCGCCAAGAATAACCGCGAGATTACTGACGTTGCATTTCGTTTGCAGGTCATAACCACCGTGGATCAGATTGAAGGCATGTATTGGGATCTAGTGTTCGCCTATGAGAATGTCCGGGTGCAGCAGGAATCGATCGCTTTTGCGAAGAAAACGTTATCGGATAACCAGAAGCAGGTCCAAATCGGCAGCCTCGCGCCCATCGAGGTAGTTCGTGCGCAGAGCACGGTGGCGACCGACCAGCAGGCGCTTACCCTGGCGGAAACCAATCTTCAATTGCAGCAATTGCTGATGAAGAATGCGCTAAGCCGGACTCTAGTTGATCCCCGTTTGGCGGATGCGGATGTTATTCCTACTTCCACGGTTAGCCTGCCGGCGCAAGAGGAGATTCAGCCGACGCAGGACCTGGTGGACGTGGCGCTCAGTCACCGCGCAGAACTGGCGGAGGCGCGTATTAATCTGGCGAGCACTGAACTCAGCAATAAGGCGGTTCGCAGCGCGCTATTGCCTTCGCTCGACCTGTTTGCCTATTACGGAGGTTCGGGTCTAGCAGGCTCACAGAATTCAGCCAATCTATGCGCTAATCAAACCTCGGTACAACAGCAGTTCGGTTGCGCAGGGCCTCCCCTCAACTTGATCGCGCCGGCCTCGCCCATCGGTTATGGCACCTCGCTGAATGATCTGGTGAATTCGGCCGCGCCCGACAAGGGGTTGGGCCTGACTCTCAACGTCCCCTTACGCAATCGCGCAGCTCAGTCTCAGCAGATTCGCTCCGAACTGGAATATCGCCAGGCGCAGATGCGTCTACAACAGATTGAGAATCAGATTCGCATCGAAGTCCGCAACGCGCAGTTCGCAGTGCAGCAGAACCGGGCCAGCGTTGAATCCGCGCAAGCCGCCGTAAGGTTGGGGCACGAATCGCTGGACGCTGAACAAAAGAAGTTCAAACTGGGGGCCTCCACCAGCACCCTGGTGCTGCAGAACGAGTCAGCCTTGGCGACGGCGGAGTCCACCTTGGTATCGGCGATGGCAGCCTACGAGAAATCGAGGCTCGAATTGGACCGGGCCACCGGTCTGCTGCTCGATCACGCTGGAATCATCATGGCCGATGCCGAACGTGGCCAAGTCACGCATGTGCCCAATGTGCCATATGTGGCCCCGCGGGAACATCCGCAGTCAGTCATGCCTCCCGCACAGCCCTAAACCCGCTAACCTTGTTGCGGCTGAACATCGGCGGCTCTCGCACAACGAGAGCCGTCTTTTTCTCTTCCGATAGTCTGCGGGCTCCATTCCCAATTGATAAATCTTTACAATTCCTGGCCTAATTAGGCCACAGCGAAGCGTTAGTCTAAAGCGAGCTTGAAATTTCGGGTGGTTCTTGGATAGTTTGCATCCAAGATGAGCTCACGCGTTTTCGGCAGTAAGGGATCAAAGGAGAGAGACAATGTTTCTTACCCGTTTGGATTTTGCCACACGGCACGTTGCCGCCATTGTTCTTATTGGAACCCTCGTAGCCAGCGGTTGGGCACAACAAACCCAACCAGCCCCGCAGACTAGCGAGCCGGCGCTGCCCCAGGCGCCACAGCCCATCACTGGACAAGTGCGTGCCCAACCAGACATCGTAAGGGACTACAGCAAGCCGCATTCGTCGTTCCCCAACGTGCTTGCCCCTTACAAATCCGGTGTGGTGCCACCACCGAACCTGAGCAATACCTCACGCATTGATCAGTTGCTCCACGACGGCAAGATCATGCTGTCCATTAACGATGCAATTGCGCTCACCCTGGAGAACAATCTCGACATCGTGCTGGCACGCTACAACCTGAACATCGCCGATACCGACATTCTGCGGGCCAAAGGCGGAGCCAATATTCTGGGCGTGAACACCGGCATCGTGCAAAATACGCCGGGCGGAGGGACCGGCGGCCTGAGCGGTCAAGTGGGATCGGGCACGGGCGGGACCAGCGTGGCTGCAGGTGGAGTCGGCACCGGCACCAACGGTTTGGTGAGTTCAACCTTGGGGATTGGCGCACCCATCACCAGTTTCGACCCTGCTCTCACCGGCACGCTTCAGATGGATCGGGGCTATGCGGAGTCGACCAGTGTTTTCACTCCTGTTCCAGTAGTAAATACCAACACGGGCACTGCCAATTTCACTTACCTGCAGGGGTTCCACTGGGGGACGAATCTCTCCGTGGGATTCAACAACTCGCATATCACCACCAGCAATCCAACTAGCTCCTACACGCCGAGCCTCGCTTCCAGTTTTCAGGTCAAGGTCTCGCAGGAACTGTTGCAGGGCTTCGGTTTCGTTCCGAACACGCGCTTTATCCGGATCGCCAAGAATAACCGCGAAATCTCCGATGTCGCCTTCCGCCTGCAAATCATTACCACGGTCGATCAGGTCGAGAATCTGTACTGGAACCTGGTTTACGCCTACGAGAATGTCAGGGTGCAGCAGGAGGCGCTGGCTTTTGCGCAGAGAACGCTGGAAGACAACAAGAAGCAAGTGCAGTTTGGAACCATGCCGCCAATTCAGGTGGTCAGTGCGCAGAGCACCGTCTCCACGGATCAGCAGAACCTGATTCTTGCCCGAACCAATCTGGAGTTGCAAGAACTGCTCATGAAGAACGCTCTAAGCCGCAACCTTGAAGATCCGACCCTGGCCGGCGCAGAAGTGATTCCCACGTCCATTATGCAACTACCCGCGCAAGAACCCATGGTGCCGACACAAGACTTAATCAATGATGCATTGGGACATCGCGCCGAGCTGAGCGAATCGCGAGTCGATTTGAGCAGCCGCGAGATCAATAATAAAGCCGTGCGCAACGCGATGTTGCCCACGCTGAATATGTATGCCTATTACGGTGGCTCGGGAATCGGTGGAGATGTGAGTCCGGCAGCTCTCCCTCCCGCGTGTTTAAATCCCAAGTCTACTTTCGGAAAATGCTTCTCCCCTACCACCGCCGCGCCACCGTTTAGTAACGGCGGTCCGGTTGGATATGGCGGCACATTGGATCAACTGGTAACCTCAGTGGCCCCCGACAAAGGGCTTGGGTTGACGCTTAATATTCCGCTGCGTAACCGCGTGGCGCAGGCTGACCAAGTGCGCGCGCAGTTGGAATACCGGCAAGCGCAGGTACGCTTGCAACAGCTCGAAAATCAGGTTCGCATTGAAGTCCGCAATGCTCAGTTTGACACCCAGCAAAACCGGGCGAGCGTGGACGCGGCGCAGGCTGCGGTTGATTTTCAGCGGCAGACCCTGGACGCCGATCAGAAGAAGCTGGCGGTCGGTGTAGGCACTTCGACCGCCGTGTTACAAGACGAGTCTTCGCTTACTGCAGCAGAATCCAACCTGGTTTCGGCAATGGCCGCATACGAAAAATCGGAGGTAGAGATGGATCGCGCTACTGGTCTGCTGCTAGATCATGCGGGGATCATCATGGCAGATGCCGAGCGCGGGCAGGTTACACAGATGCCCAACGTGCCATATGTGGCTGTGCGTGAAAAACCGCAGTCGGTGATGCCTCCGGCTCAGCAACCTCAATAAACAACGATGGCAGTTCCTGTATCCCGATTGAATCCTGGGATGCGGGAACTGCCCCGCGTTCGCATACGCTCTGGTCGTCCTGCGTGTGAGAGAATACACGTCCGGCGGTACGATTCGCCCTTCTGTACACGGATCGGCTTATGGGTTTGTCGGTGGCCATCGTTGCGCTGAATGAAGAAGCCAATATCGCTCGCACTCTGGAGAGTGTGCGCTGGGCTGACGAGATCCTGTTGGTGGATTCGGGATCGACCGACCACACTCGTGAGATTGCCCAGCAGTACGGGGCCAAGGTGGTGAACGAGCCCTGGCGAGGTCACGTCGCTCAAAAAAACTACGCTCTTGAGCTTTGCACCCAAACTTGGATACTTGCGCTTGACGCCGATGAGGAAGTCAGCCCCGGCTTGGCGAATGAAATCCGGAGTGCGCTTGCTGACCCCGACGCGCTAAACGGCTACTGGATGCCGCGCCAGAACCTTTTTCTGGGACGGTGGATTCGATTTGGAGGCTTCTATCCGGATCCAAAGCTGCGGCTCTTCCGGCGAGGAGAAGGATATTCGACCGGCCACGATCCCCATGATCGTTATGAATTGAGAACCGGTCGCGCAGTCGGCCGGTTCAAGAATCCCTTGGTGCACCACGCCTACCCCACACTGTCTTATTACCTGGAACACATGAACAGCTACTCTTCTTTGGGAGCGAAGCTCGCGGTTGCCAACGGTCACCGCCGTTTTAGCGTGGTTAACATCGTCGTGCGCCCGGCCCTGACTTTTGTGTACAACTATTTCATTAGGTTGGGATTCCTTGACGGTCGCGAGGGCTTTCTCCTGCACCTCTATCACTCGGTATATGTTTCCTGGAAATATGCGAAAGCGTGGGAATTAGCACGCAAACCTAGGGCAGAGGTGTAGAGACGTAGCTTGCTATGTCTTAGCTTGCCCCGCACCCGAACTCCTCTTATGATCAAAGCTGGTGGATATGAGTATGCCTGACAAGAAACCACGGGTCGCGGAGAGTCCGATTAGCGATGTCTTTGAGGGACGGCATCCCTCAGCAAGTGAGAAAGATTGGGCAGAAAGAACACTGGGCCCGACACTGGAGAAGACCCCTGAGCGGCCGATCGGCGCCCCCACCGGCACCAATCTGGATGAGAGCGGGAACGCGCGTTTTACGACCATCTCGGGCGTGCCCATCCGCCGCCTTTACACCCAGGCTGACCTGCCCGAAGACTGGGATTACGATCAGTACCTCGGCCATCCCGGACAAGTTCCTTTTACGCGTGGCATCCACGCTACTGGTTATCGCGGCAAGCTTTTTACCATGCGCCAGTTTTCCGGCTTCGCTTCGCCCGAGGAAACCAACCAGCGATACAAGTATCTGCTCGAGCATGGCGGCGGTGGATTGTCGGTTGCGTTCGATCTGCCGACCCTGATGGGGTACGACTCGGACCACGCGGCCAGCGAGGGAGAAGTCGGAAAATGTGGAGTGGCGATTGATTCGCTTGAAGACATGGAGATTTTGTTCGATGGAATCGATCTGGAAAAGACTACTGTCTCCATGACCATCAACTCTCCCGCCTCCGTGTTGTGGGCGATGTATCTGGTAGTCGCGGAGAAGCAGGGGGCCGATTGGAAGAGGATTTCCGGCACCATCCAGAATGACATTCTGAAGGAATATATTGCGCAGAAGGAATATATCTACCCGCCGGCCCCCTCCATGCGGTTGGTGGTGGACACGTTCGAGTTCGGATCCAGGTTTACACCTCGCTTTAATACAATTTCCATCAGCGGCTACCACATTCGCGAGGCCGGTTCCACAGCCCTGCAAGAGCTGGCATTCACACTCTACGACGGCGTCGAGTATGTGGAATGGGCACAACGGCGCGGCTTGGATGTGGACGAATTCGGTCCTCGCTTGAGTTTCTTCTTTAACGCGCACAATGATTTTTTTGAAGAAATCGCCAAGTACCGGGCGGCGCGCAAAATCTGGTACCAGGTGATGAAGGACCGCTTCAAGGCGAAGAACCAACGCTCGTGGCTGCTACGTTTTCACTCGCAGACGGCCGGAGTTTCGCTGACCGCGCAGCAGCCGCTAAACAACATTGCGCGCGCGGCATTGCAAGCCCTGGCTGCGGTCTTGGGCGGCACCCAATCGCTGCACGTCGACGGCTATGACGAAGCATTGGCTCTTCCCACCGAAGAAGCTGCACGGATCGCTCTACGCACCCAGCAAATCGTCGCTTACGAGTCGGGAGTGGTGAACACCGTCGATCCGCTGGGCGGGTCATTTTTCCTTGAGGCCTTGACACTCGAGATGGAAAAGGGCGCGTTGGATTATTTTGGCAAACTGGACGCGATGGGCGGGATGGTAAATGCGATTGAACGTGGATACCCGCAGAAAGAAATTGCCGAGGCAGCGTACCAGAATCAGAGAGCAGTCGAGGCCAAGGAAAAAGTCATCGTGGGCGCAAACGAGTTCGTCATCGAGGAGGGATCACCCAATATCCTCTATATCGACGAAAGCGTAGCACAGAGACAGTCGGCCAAACTCAAAGCGCTACGGGAGCGGCGGTCGAACGAGGACGTACGCCGATGTTTGGATGAGCTGAAGCGAGCGGCAGCTGAGGAGCCAAGCGCCGGGTCGAAAAACACCATCTCACCGGCCAACACCATGCCATACATCGTGGCCGCAGTGCGGGCCTACGCAACTGTCGGTGAGATCTGCGAAGCACTGCGCGAAGTTTACGGAACTTATACGGAAGCCAGTATTACCTGAGTGTCGAAGATAGAAAAATGAGACTCTACCTGCTGATTTCGTACACCACACCGCAACCGGTGTAGTACTCGTCTAGGCTGCAATTCGCGATGTCGCCGCCCTCCATGGTTGTTCCGTAAAGGGCGTTTCCATACACTAACACTCCTCCTCCGGGGAACAGTCCGTCGTTGCCGGAAAATGTGTGGAGTACTGTTTCTTTTCCCTTTGGATCAACCTTGAAGACAACTCCACAACCAGGCTGGTAATAAGTACAGTTCAGGTTGCCTCCATACGCGGTCGCACCGTAAAGGTTCCCGGCAGTGTCGTGCGTGAGAGGGCTGATGGGGCCATCGCCGTCGGATCCGCTAAACGCGTACACGGTTGTTTTGGTCCACTGGCCATTTGTGTTCGTGAGTTTGAAGATTGTGCCGCACCCAGCACCCCCGCAGGCGGAAAGATTGCCTCCATCGGCTGTGGTTCCATAGATGCTGCCATCGGTGTTAAATAAACTTACAGCGGGGAAATCTCCGTCAGCACCGCCTTGAAAGCGGTAAAGAACGGTTTCTGTCCAGCCGCCACCGTTGCTCGGACTTAACTCAAAGACGGTTCCGCAACCAGCGTCCGGCTCACAGTCGGCGTTGTTGATTGTCCCGCCGAACAGGGTACTTCCATAGAGATTCCCGGCCTCATCCTTGATCAGGGCTGTAAAGGGGTTGGCGCCATCGGAATTGTTATCAGGCCCCAGAAAGCTATAAATCACCTGTTCAGCACCATTCGCATTCACTTGATAGACAGTGCCACAACCAAAAGAGTTAAACGGACAATCGAGATTGCCTCCTAACTCGGTCGTCCCGTAAAGCGAGCCGTTTGCGCCTGCGAGCAATGCAGAAAACGGCTGTTGGCCGTCTGGGGCGCCGGTGAAGCTATACACGACGGAGAACCTTCCATTGCGCCCTATCTCATAGATCGTTCCGCATCCTCCGTCCAGGTTGCAATTGGTCTGGGTAAAACTCCCGCCATAGGGAGCTGCTCCATATCCATTTCCGCCGGGCCCGGCAATGAGCCCATCTTCGGGGTCGGCTCCGTCATCTCCGTCGCTGAATTTGTGGAGTACTGATTCTTGCCACGTCCCATTACGGTTCGCGAGCTGAAATAACACGCCATTTCCATCACTTTCGTTGGTCACATCCCCGCCAAACTCGGTCGTCCCGTATAGCTTCCCTGTTGAATCGTTTGTTAACATACCCCGAGGATGTTGCCCGTCGGTTAATTCGAAGTTGTGCAGTACGGTGAAGGTCTGGGCCGAGAGAGTTGCCGCCAAAATGGCAGTCGTTCCAATCAACAAAGCGATTCGCATGAGAGTCACGAAGGCTTCCTTTACATAAGTTCTTGCAGGCAGGTTAGAAAATATGCGGACGTTGCGGCCCTTGAGAATCAGGTGTAATCGGTAGCGTGGCGCTTTTTCTCCCCTACAGCGGAAGTGTTGTTTCCGGGCTGGGGAGCAGGGCTGCGACGGATTTGCTATCCTGATTTGTCATTTCCCGTCAGATATTCATTCATGCGCAAAGCCATCAATCATTTGAGTAAGGCTGACCCCATTCTGCGAGCCATTATCGGACGCGTAGGACCTTGCCGAATCGAGTATGGGCCGCCGGAGTTTCACAGTTTGGCGGAATCCATCGTCTATCAGCAATTGAACGGCAAAGCAGCATCCACCATTTTCGAGAGGTTCGCCGCCCTCGCCGGCGATCCCGTCACGCCGAAGGGAATCTTGAAACTGACCGACGCGCAGATGCGGTCTGTTGGCCTCTCCAAGCAGAAGTCGTCCTATTTGCGCGACATGGCGGAACGAACGGTCCATGGCGAACTCAACTTCGGCAAGCTCCACGCATTGCCCGATGAAGAAGTGATCAAGCATTTGACTCAGGTCAAGGGTGTTGGCGAATGGACTGCGCAAATGTTCCTGATGTTCACACTCAGGCGTCCCAACGTCTTGCCTACCGGCGATTTCGGCGTACAAATGGCGATCAAGAAGCACTACAAGAAGCGGAAGCTGCCCAAGCCACTGCAGATGGAAAAACTTGCCAAGGCTTGGGAACCATATCGGAGCGTAGCTTGCTGGTACTTGTGGCGAAGTCTGGATCTCAAAGAGAAGTGAGTCTCCCCAAGCCCGTCTTTGTGCTTCCCCGGCCCGGCTGTGGTTAAATGAAGAGATGGTTGAGCAGAAAATCCGCGTTCTGGTCGCCAAGCCGGGGTTGGACGGTCATGACCGGGGCGCCAAAGTGATTGCGCGCGCGCTGCGGGACGCAGGTATGGAAGTGATCTATACAGGATTACGACAGACGCCGGAGATGATCGTTAGCGCTGCGTTGCAGGAAGATGCGAACGTCATTGGGCTCTCCATCCTTTCCGGCGCTCACAACGCAATCGTGCCACGGGTGATGGATCTCCTCAAGCAGAACAAGATGGACGATGTGGTCGTTGTCGTCGGAGGGATCATCCCGGACCAGGACATTGCAAACCTCAAGAAGATCGGCGTTGCGGCCATCTTTCAGCCGGGTACTGCCATGGATGATATCGTTCAGTTCATCCGCGCCAATGTTAAGCACCGCGTTGTGCCGGCTGGTTAGTGGGGGATTGCGTTCTGAGCCACCGCCGCCTTTAATCTCCTAATGTTGCCTCCCGCACAAGGAGCTTTCCTATCGTTACACCGCACCGGCGGAGTCCGCATACTGCAACTGCACTCCGACGATGGGATGAACCGGCTGACGCGAGCGCGGGTAGCCGCCTTGATCGACGCGCTCGATAAGATGACAGCTGACCCGGAACCTCTGATCGTTACGGGCAATCAGAAATTCTTTTCCGTGGGAGCTGATCTGCGGGAAATTGCCTCGTTGACCTCGCCGGCCGCCTACGAATTCTCTCGGCTGGGACAGCAACTCATGGATGCAGTCATGTGTTTCCCAGTTCCGGTTTGCGCAGCGATCTATGGTTACTGCATGGGCGGCGGTCTTGACCTGGCGCTGGCCTGCCACCACAGGATCGCTTCGCCGGGCGCGATCTTAGGACACCGGGGCGCCGCGCTCGGTCTAATCACAGGCTGGGGAGGAACCCAAAGGCTGTCTCGTGTGATCGGAAAAGCGCAGGCTCTGCACATGTTCGTGGCGGCAGAAAAGATAGACGCACAAAATGCCTTGCAGTCCGGCTTGGTCGATCATGTGGTGAAGAACCCATTGCGAGCTGCGCTGCGTTTTGCCCGAGACCGCCAAACGCCAGGTCAAACGTCAGGTTCTCCCGGCGCGCGAGCCAAGCCCGGTTCCGGGGGCTTGGTTTGACCATCTCTCCCTAACATGTTATAAAGACGAGTCTTGTTGGTAGGTCAGCTTCGAGGGAGTGTTGTCCCCTGCCCGCCGACTTTTGCCGCAGACGGCTTGTGCTGATATGGTTATTCATGGCACAAGGAACATCCGACGCGGCCAAGCTCAGCATTCCTTTTTGAGTCTTGCGGTGGAAGCGTGTTCGGAACTCCGGCCCATACGCTTCCGGGTGTTTTCGCGATGAGAGTGGAAGCGAGTGCCGGACAAGCTGAAACCGTCAGTCATCCTTAAAATACTTGTTAGTGGAGGAATTCTATGCGCATCGGGCTCGCTCAAGCTGCGTCCCAGGGACGCCGTCTCGCCCAGTCCTTGGCCAAGACTTTGGCATCGGTCGTAGCGGTCATGACTCTGGCATCGGTCGCGTTCGCCCAGCCTTCCGGAGAAGTAGGCGGAGAGGCCAATCTTAAGCTCCCTGATCTCTCCTCGGTCAGTTTCCTGAACAATGCCATCGACGGACATAAATTGCTGCTGATCGGCATTCTGTTCTGCATATTTGGCCTGGGTTTCGGTCTGGTCATCTACACTCGGCTGAAGAACCTGCCCGTACATCGCGCCATGCGCGAGATTTCTGAACTGATTTATGAAACCTGCAAGACATATCTGATTACCCAGGGGAAATTTCTACTGCTGTTATGGGTTTTTATCGCGGTGATCATCCTGCTCTACTTCGGCGTGCTGCTGAAGCTTGAAGCGATGCGGGTGGCGATCATTCTTCTCTTCAGCATTGTGGGAATTGCGGGCAGCTACGGCGTCGCCTGGTTCGGCATCCGCGTGAACACCTTTGCCAACTCGCGCACCGCTTTCGCAGGCCTGGCGGGCAAACCCTATCCCATTTACAACATTCCGCTGCAAGCCGGCATGAGCATTGGCATGATGCTAATCAGCGTCGAGTTGCTGATCATGTTGTTCATCCTGCTGTTTGTGCCGGGAGATTACGCTGGCCCGTGCTTTATCGGATTCGCCATAGGCGAGTCGCTGGGAGCTGCGGCGCTGCGAATCGCAGGCGGCATCTTTACCAAGATCGCCGACATCGGATCGGACTTGATGAAGATTGTCTTCAAGATCAAGGAAGACGATGCGCGTAACCCGGGCGTGATCGCCGACTGTACGGGCGACAACGCAGGCGATTCGGTTGGACCGAGTGCCGACGGGTTCGAGACTTACGGCGTCACCGGCGTGGCGCTGATTACGTTCATACTGCTGGCAGTGAAAGATCCTAGAATCCAGGTGGAACTGCTGGTGTGGATCTTCGTGATGCGCATCGCCATGCTGGTTTCGAGTGCCGCCGCGTACTTCATCAACGGGGCGATTGCCAAGGCCAAGTACGGCAGCGCCAAAGAGATGAACTTCGAACACCCCTTGACCTCATTGGTGTGGATCACTTCCGTGGTTTCGATTGCGATCACCTACCTCATTTCCTCGCTGATCGTGCCGGAACTCAGCGGCGATACTACGCTATGGTGGAAACTGGCGTCGATCATTTCCTGCGGCACACTGGCTGGAGCCGTGATCCCGGAACTGGTAAAGGTGTTCACCTCGACCGAATCGCGGCACGTGAACGAAGTGGTGACTTCGGCGAAGGAAGGTGGAGCGTCACTCGGCATTCTTTCGGGCTTCGTCGCTGGCAACTTCTCCGCTTACTATCTCGGACTGGCCATGGTAGCGCTGATGTCCATTTCTTACTACTTCAGCCTACAAGGACTTGGAGCTCTGATGGCCGCGCCCGCAGTCTTCGCCTTCGGGTTGGTGGCCTTTGGCTTTCTGGGTATGGGGCCGGTCACCATCGCCGTGGACTCCTATGGCCCAGTCACTGACAATGCGCAGTCGGTCTATGAGCTTTCGCTGATTGAGCAAGTGCCGAACGTGAAGGCGGAGATCAAGCGAGACTTCAATATGGACATAAACTTCGAGCGCGCCAAGGACTTGCTCGAAGAAAACGACGGCGCAGGGAACACCTTTAAGGCGACGGCTAAGCCGGTACTGATCGGCACGGCGGTGGTCGGGGCCACCACGATGATTTTCTCGATCATCATGGCGCTTACCAACGGACTGACTGAGAACGTGCAGAAACTATCGTTGCTGCATGCACCTTTCTTTCTCGGTCTGATCACGGGCGGGGCAATGATTTATTGGTTTACGGGCGCGTCCACGCAGGCCGTGACCACGGGCGCTTATCGGGCGGTGGAATTCATCAAGGCCAACATCAAGCTGGAGGGCGTGGAAAAGGCATCCGTTGCTGACAGCAAGAAGGTGGTCGAGATCTGCACCAAGTACGCGCAGAAAGGGATGTTGAACATCTTTCTGGCGGTCTTCTTTGGCACCCTGTGCTTCGCGTTCGTGGAGCCGTTTTTCTTCATCGGCTACCTGATTTCGATCGCGATATTCGGCCTGTATCAGGCAATCTTCATGGCCAATGCGGGCGCGGCTTGGGACAACGCCAAGAAGATTGTCGAAGTCGTATTGAAGCAGAAAGGCACGCCGCTGCACGATGCCACCGTGATCGGGGATACCGTAGGCGATCCTTTCAAGGACACATCTTCGGTCGCATTGAATCCAGTAATCAAGTTCACCACCCTGTTCGGTTTGCTGGCGGTGGAACTGGCGGTCAAGCTGACGACCGATGCGGGCGACATTCTCACTCACGGACTGGCCGTGGCTTTCTTCCTAGTCTCGTTCTTCTTTGTCTACCGTTCGTTCTACGGAATGCGGATCGGCACGGAGAAAGCGGGTCACTAACGCTTCCGGTTCGACGGAAAACGCCACCCGCCTGCGCGGGTCGCGTTTTCGCTTGAGGCCCAGCGTGCACGAGTCAGTCAGTGCACACTCTCAACCCAAGTGCAGACCGCTTCCCGATCCTCCTGGGTCAGCCGCGCGCTGCGATGGATAAGCAGATACTTGCTGTCGGGCATGTCGCCATTGATCACCTGATCGCAGACGGCTTCCAGTTTTTCTTCCCGCTTCTTGGGCGAGTACGTGGTCCATTCGGAGAAATTGAACTGCTTTCGCCCCTTGTGAACGTCGAGGGCGATAATCCATGAAAATGGGGCCACGTGACTGTACCAGGGCCATGCGGTTTGGTTGGAGTGACAGTTCTTACAGGAATCTTCAAATACGGCACGAACGTTGGCGGGAGCGCTGGCATACATAAAGTTCGCCGCCGGGTTGGGGGGATTGTCTCTCTTCACCGGGATCAATTGTGCGCCCACAACCAGAGCCAATAAGGCGAGGCTCGCTCGCTTCCCCCCTACACTAGCCACGGCTTTGCTCGCTATTCATGCAGCGACTTCAGATACGAGATCAACTGCCAGAGCTGTGGATCGGGCAGTTTTGCCCACGGGGGCATCCCTTTCTTCATGCTTCCATTAAGCAGCAGCCAGTGCAGATCGCCCTCGGTAGCCTGATGCTGAACCCGTTCAGTTTTCAACGAGGGACGCTTCTTTACGCCCTCAGCATCTCGCCCGTGACACTTAGCGCAGTGTTCTTCAAAAATGATGCGGCCGGCGGCAATCGCGTCCGGCTGCTTCTCGTAAGGATTGTTTTTTTGGTGGTCGCCGGCTGGGACCTGGGCTAGCCATGCGCCATCGGCGGTTGCAAACATCAGCGCAGCCGGAAGCGTGACCAGCATCAGCAACATAGGCAGTCTGCGGATCATCAGTTGCCTCCCCGAAAGATCCCCAGGAACTGTTCGATTTCGTAAGAGATACCGAAGCGATAAATGCGTGGGATGCTGTAATCATTGAGCCCAAATTGTGGGGAAAAAGAAAGCGTTAGGTTCCCGGGAGCGCTCCAGTTCACGGCAGGACCAACATATTGCGAAGTCCGATGCAGTCCGAAACTGTAGCGGTCGCCCAACCCGCCATACATCTCAATGCCAGTCTGGAAACGCTCGGTGCAAAATGCGCATCTATGCGCGCTCGCAGCAAGTCTGAGCGGCCGGCTGACCGCCCACGCGTAGCCGAACTCCCAGGGGTCATTGGATAAGTTCTTCTCCGCAATGACGTTCTCGCTGATGTTCCAGCCGCGATAGTTGCTGCCCAGAATCAGTTTGGTTTCAATCTCACGCTCTTTGTCCTGGCGGGCAAGCCAATTTGGATCGGCGAAATCGGGCACGCCATCGTGGCCGACTACTTCTCGCAGGGCCTTGTCGGCGCTGGTATTTTCGAATTCGACATAGATGACCGGATTGATCCGGTGCTCGCGCAACAAAGGTCGAAAGCGGTTTTCCCAGCGGTAGCCGGTGAAAATCGTGCTGTCATTGGCGGTAGCTTGGCCATCCATGTAGAACTCTGAAGTCCACCAGGTTTTCACGCCATATTCGAACTCGATGTTGGAACCCAGAAAGCGATTCGCGCCGGGAGGCTTGCCGACCGCATTGCAGATCTCGATATCGAGGTTTCCCGGCTCCTCCATCTCATGGGAATAGGTTACGAAGTAGGGGCGCTCCTGCGCGACCGTGGGCAAAGAGGTCATGGCGAGCACTGCTAATAAAAAAACGGCGAGTCTCATGTGTTCCGATTAGTTGCAACTTAGTTGCAACTTAGTTGCAAGTAAGATTATAGATTTGATGGTAGCGGCTTGCCTGTCCAGGGTCAAGGCATTCGCGGAAATTTAATGTATCAGGGTTGTTGCAACCAGATGCAATAGTAGGAGACTTTACTGCTGGCTGGCCGAACGGCACTGCGCGCAGTAGCCGCCGACTTCGAGGCGGGTAACGACGATGTGGAACTGGCAATCGCGCTGGATCTGGCCCTTCAGCCGGTCGAAAAGGTCGCTCTCGAATTCCATAATTTTGCCGCAGCGCAGGCAGGCCATGTGAATGTGGTCGCGCTGCGGCCGCCGCTCATAGAAATGCTTCTCGCCCTGCATGTGCATGAGGTCGAGTTCATCCACCAGGCCGTGTCGCTTGAGCAGCTTCAGAGTGCGATAAACCGTGACTCGATCCACCTGGGGATCGAGTTTGCGCGCTCGGCGCAGAATCTGGCTGGCGTCGAGGTGTTGTTTGGCAGTCTCGACAACGCTGAGGATGGTACGGCGCTGGTGGGTCATGCGCAGGCCGCGCGACATTAGTTCGGCTTGCAGTCTTCCCGGAGCTTCGGTCTGGGGCAGGGGCATTGCCGGCACCGTCCTTTCCTGTTGATATCGAGTTGCAATTGTATCGCAAAACCATTTGCGCGGGCCAGACGGAGATGGTGGGGACGACCGCGCGACGGATAACAACGGTTGCCAAGTTGCGGTATGGCAAGAGGTTCAGTTGCCCTTCATCTTTTCCTTCACACTGCGTGCCAGTTTTTCGATCTCCTCGGCCTTCTTGACGACTTCCAGAGAAAGTGTGTCCTCGCTGGATTTGTCCACATATTGCTTGAGTTCCGAGGACAGTCGAAACAGACGTTCGGTATCGCGGCGAAGCTGCGCCTGCCGCTCCTGATTGGCCTTCTTGACCATTTTCTTTTCCAGCGCCTGACGATCCGGATCCTCGGGAACAGCAAAGGGATCGTGTACCTGTTGGCTTTGCAAAGGAGTTCCTGCGGACGCGAAAGGTGGCAGGGCAAGTGTGAGCAGCAGGAGCGACAGAGACACAGCCACAAAGTTGGATCGCACAATTACCTCGCGGAACTGGAATGACCAGATTATACGGGGCGAGTCACTGCTCGTGACTTGCTATAATCACGCGCGAGAACCACAATCGGATGCTGATCCCTACGGAAGGAAACCTGCCGGAACTGGCACGCGGCTGGGGCGGAGACACGCGAGCCTTTCTGCGTCACGACGGCCCCAAGATCATTCTTGTAACGGTGGTTTCGTGTCTGCTGATTTGGACGCTACGTAGCCTAGCCGCGAAAGTCGCGGCGCAAACTCGCAGACTGCCTTCTGGATTCCGGGCAGAGCAGGTGCGCACTCTGGCCAGCGTCATTACCAGCGTAGGCGTGTTCATTATCCTGTTTGTGGCCGCGTTGGAGTTGCTTCCTTTGTTCGGGTTCGACCTGGGCCCGCTGCTGGCGAGCGCGGGCGTGGCGGGCATAGCCATCGGCTTCGGCGCCCAGACGCTGGTAAAGGACTTCATCAACGGGTTCTACATTCTGCTGGACAACCAGTATGACATTGGCGACAAGATCAGCATTGCGGGGGTGAAGGGCGTGGTAGAGGACATGAGCCTGCGCCGCACCACACTGCGGGATGACGATGGCACGATCCACGTCGTGCCCAACAGCCAGATCACCATCGTCTCCAATCTGACCCGGGACTGGTCGCAGGTGGCCATGCGGGTGGTGGTGGCTTATAGCGAACCCAGCGATCGGATCATCAATTTGCTGCAAGAGATCGGGGAGGAGCTCCGTCACGACCCCGCATTCGTGAATCAAATTGTCGGCGAGGTTCAGGTGCCGGGCATCGATCGTGTGGGAAACGGTGAAGCGGAATATCTGATGCTGCTGAAGACCAAGCCCAACCAGCAGTTCACCGTGAGCCGAGAATTGCGGCGGCGGATCAAAGAGAATTTTGAGAAGAATAAGATTCAGACTGCGGCTCCCGGCCGGGTGTATGTGATGGATCAAGGCGGGATAAAGGCAGGGTAAAAGCCGCAACGCCCTCGGGGTCGATTGCGATCAGCGGCTGGTCATAACGGTCAGGACGGCCATCGCGTAGATCACCAAATATCCGACGTCGGGTTGGCCGTGCAGAATGTGGATGATGGCTGCCACTCCAAACGTTGCGAGCAGTAGCCGTCCGCCCACGACAACCATGGGTGGAATCAGAAAGAGAATCGCTCCCATCAGTTCGACCGAACCAATGGCCACGCGAAGCCACTGCGGCAAGTGGGTCTTCTCGAAAGAGTGCGCTGCTCCCGCGGAGAAAACCAGTCTGGAGCATTCGTAGATCAAGACCAGGCCCAATGACCATTGCAGGCCAGTCTTCGCGAGTTTGTTGGCGTCTTGGGTCATACGGCATCTATGTCGCTGACTACTTTTTGTTGGCTCGGCGAGCCACCTTGGCACGGCCGACGGCGGCTTCTTTCAGGCGGTGGCTGGCGCTGGCGTCCAATTCCAGACCGTAAAACTTCTTAAGGTCGGCGATGCGTTGCAAGGACTCGGGTCTGAACGGAGCCTTACCGTCAAAAGCGTGCAGCACGATGCCTTCGAGCAGATCACCCAGGGTGATGTCGTTGTATTCCGCAAACGCCTTGAGCACCTTCAGCAGGCGTTTCTCCATGCGGACTCCGGTTTGGACACGCTCGACGAGAAGGGCAGCATCGTTCATTTGTCATTAATGTACCATGGTACCTTGGTACACTCAAGACAAAATTAATCGCGGAGAAGTACTCACTGAGATCGCAAAGAAAAGCACAGTGAGGGGTAAAGGAGATAAATAAAGGAAGGGACAGGCCAGGACGCCTGCCCCTGAACAGCTCAATTTAGGGCCTTACAACGAGCTCATATTTGCCAGGAATTCGCCGTTTGACTTGGTTTTGTTGAGTTTGTCGATCAACAATTCCATGGCTTCAACCGGCGAAAGCGGATTCAGGACCTTGCGTAAGACCCAGATCCGGGTCAGGTCTTCCTTCGGAATCAGCAACTCTTCCTTTCGCGTGCCGGAACGCTGAATATCGATCGCCGGAAACACCCGTTTGTCCACCAGTTTGCGGTCGAGGATGATTTCCGAGTTGCCGGTGCCTTTGAATTCTTCGAAGATCACGTCGTCCATTCGGGAACCGGTGTCAATCAAGGCGGTGGCAATGATAGTCAGCGAGCCGCCTTCTTCGATGTTTCGCGCCGATCCGAAGAAGCGCTTCGGACGCTGCAGCGCGTTCGAATCGACGCCGCCGGAAAGCACTTTTCCGCTGGGCGGAACAATCGTATTGTAGGCGCGGGCCAAACGCGTGATGGAGTCAAGCAGAATCACTACGTCACGTTTGTGCTCGATCAACCGCTTGGCCTTCTCGATCACCATTTCCGCCACTTGTACGTGGCGCGCGGCGGGCTCGTCAAAAGTCGAGGAAATAACCTCGCCCTTGACTGAGCGCTGCATGTCGGTGACTTCTTCCGGACGCTCGTCAATCAGCAACACCATCAGCACCACTTCGGGATGGTTGGTCGTAATGGAGTTGGCGACGTTCTGCAGCAGCATGGTCTTGCCGGCGCGCGGCGGCGAAACGATAAGGCCGCGCTGACCCTTGCCGAGGGGAGTGAGCAAATCCATCACCCGGGCGCTGACGTTTTCGCGGACGGTTTCGAGCTTCAAGCGCTCCTGCGGATACAACGGCGTCAGGTTATCGAACAGAATCTTGTTGCGGGCCTCGTCGGGCGACTCGAAGTTAACGGCTTCGATCTTCACCAGGGCAAAGTATTTTTCGCCCTCGTGCGGAGGACGCACCTGGCCGCTGATGGTGTCGCCGGTTTTGAGATCAAATTTGCGAATCTGCGAGGGCGAGACATAAATGTCATCGGGGCCGGGCAGATAGTTGTAGTCAGGCGAGCGGAGAAAGCCGTAGCCGTCGGGCAAAATTTCCAGCACACCCTCGGCAAAGATGTGGCCTTCTTTTTCGCTTTGCGCCTGCAGGATTTTGAAGATCAAGTCCTGTTTGCGCAGACCGCTGGCCCCGGGCAGATCCAAAGATCGGGCGATCTTGGTCAGCTCAGTTATGTTTTTTTCTTTCAATTCTGCGATGGTCATTATCTAGCTCACCTGCGAAGGGAGATTTTCAAAAGGAGGGTCACTCAGGAAAGACTTGCCCGTGCGAGGAGAAAAGCGGGGCTGGTTTTACGCAGCCCGCCGTTGCGCCTCGGCAAAGTTTTCCGGCTCCGACAGAACCGTCTGCCGTTCCGAGCTTGCAATCCGGTCCAACACTTCGTTCATGGTTTCCTGGATTCTGGTGTTGGGCTTGTGAAACTTCCGGGTAGCTTTGGAGGCAAGCTGACAAAGCATATATCGGTTCCGTAATGTCTGTAAAGCGTCGAAAACACGATCAGAACGCATGATTAGGTTTCACTCCTGATCCGAGCCGTCCAGTCGAACACCCATCCACGTGCTTCCGCGCTGTGGGCCAGAGCACGCAAACTACACATTTCAGATGGGTTGTACAGGAAAGCTCTGGTTACTGGTATAGATGCTCCGCCTGACCCGAAAGTTTCTCACTTTTTGGGAAAAGCCGCGATTGTCAGCGGAGGTTCGTCGGGCAAAATCAGTTACATAAGCCTTCGGAACGCTATACCGTACGTGAAATAGAACGCAGAGTCAAGGTGTTTCTTCGCGATTATGCCTTTGACAAACCCAGCTTGTGATATAAGGGTTTAACTCTGGGCTAGGCCGAAGCCTATGACGGAACAGGAACGAGAGCGAGTCATTGAATTATGTCAAAAGATTATTAACTCCGAAAAGCTCGACCCACAGGACACAATCCCCCTTCTCCGCGAACTGAACAAGATACTAAACGAAAGAGATAGGCGAGTCGGGCGCACCCCTCCTCCAGACTCCGCTTGAAGTTCATTTCTGCTTTCTAGTTGGCTTCTTTCTCTCCGGCGGCTTCACTTTGAGCACGTCCGCTATCACTTCCTTGAATGGCAGGGGAATGTGCGGAATCGGCTTTGAGTTTGTTACCTTCCTGAAATACTACTTCTTCACATGTATCCCCAACTCCTTCAATTGTGCTTCGCTTACCGGGGTGGGTGCGTCCACCATCAAATCCACTGCCCGCGCCGTCTTGGGGAACGGAATCACTTCCCGCAAACTGTCGGCGCCCGCCAGGATCATGGCAATGCGATCGAGGCCCAGCGCAATCCCGCCATGCGGAGGGGTGCCATATTCCAGCGCTTCCAGAAAGAATCCAAAACGCGCGCGGGCTTCGTCTTCCGTCATGCCCAAGGCGCGGAAGATTTGACGCTGGATGTCCTGGCGATGAATACGAATCGATCCCGACCCAAGCTCCGTGCCATTGAGCACCACATCGTAGGCCAGCGCGCGCACCGCGCCCGGATCGGACTCCAGCTTGTCCATGTCCTTCTCATGCGGCGAGGTGAAGGGATGGTGTGCCGGAACCCAGCTCTTCCCTTCCTCGTCATACTCGAACATGGGGAAATCGGTTACCCAGAGAAACCGGAAGTCGTGACGTGGGTCTCCGGTTCTCTCGAAAGCTTTATGCCTCTCGCGATACTTGTCGGCCAACCGCAACCTATAAGCGCCTGCGACTTTCCCAAGGCCACCAATCGTGGTCTTGAAATTAGAGGAATTCTTCGCTCCTACGAGAGTGATCAGATCGTCGAGGTGGGCTGAAGATAGCCCCTTCAATTGATCGGCCGCTTCGGGCATGGACTTTTCCAGGCGATCCATGTCGAGAAGGTTGAACTCAGCGGCGTGGGCGCCGAATAATTCCTTGTTTTCGTCGCGTTCTTTGCGCGAGAGCTTACCAACTTTCGGTATCCGTATGGCTAGCAGTGGCAGCGCGGCATTCACTCCCAGCTTTTCAAAGTCAGCGGCCGCGAACACCTCGCGCACGTCAGTCATCTCGGGCAAGCGCATGTCGGGCTTGTCACTGCCGTAGAGACGAATCGCTTCGTCATAGCTCATGCGTGGGAATGGCGTTTTGATTTCATGGCCAGCGGCTCTGAAGGCGGCTTTCAGAAACCCCTCAACCACGCCCCAAACGGTCTCCGGCTGCGGGTAGGACATCTCCAAATCAATCTGAGTAAACTCAGGTTGGCGGTCGGCACGCAGATCTTCGTCGCGGAAGCAGCGCACAATCTGGAAATATTTGTCGAAACCCGAGATCATCAGAATCTGCTTGAACAGCTGGGGCGACTGCGGCAGTGCGTAGAACGATCCCGGTTGCACACGGCTGGGAACCAGATAATCGCGTGCGCCCTCGGGTGTGGATCGCGTCATGAACGGAGTTTCGATTTCGAAAAATCCCTGTCCCGAGAGATTCTCTCGAATAGCCAGCGCCACTTTGTGCCGCAGCTCGATGTTGTGCTGCATGGCGTCGCGGCGCAGATCGAGATAGCGATATTTCAGACGCATCTCTTCATTGGGTAGCACCGTATCGCCCGGGAGGAACGGTGGCTGCTTCGACTCATTGAGCAGCCGCAACTCTTCGGCCACCAGTTCGACCTCGCCAGTGGGAATGTTCTTATTGGTGGTATTGGCGTCGCGCAGCTTGACCGTACCCACCACGGCGATGACGTACTCGTTGCGCAGTCCTGATGCTTTTTCGTGAACGGCGGAGTTGCGCTCCTTGTTGAAAACCACCTGCGAAACCCCCGAGCGGTCGCGGATGTCGACAAAGATCAGGTTGCCGAGATCGCGGCGGCGATTCACCCAGCCCATGAGCACGGCTTTGCTACCGGCATCGGAAGAGCGCAACCCTCCGCACATGTGGGTTCGCCGAAGATCGCCTAGGAAGTCGAGCAAGCTGTACCTTTCATTTGGGAATGCGGCGTGAGCCGGATGCAAGATTATAAATGCTGGGGGAGCTTCCGCGGCGTGATCAGTCGATTGGCCGCCGCGCTGTAGCTTGTTGGAAGCGCAGCCGCCATTGGTCTCCCTGTTTGACCCACACGTCGGAGAGGTGCTGATAGCGCGGCGCCAACAAGTCGTCGCCTTCGGTCATGTGAATGATAGCGTCGCAGGTGACAATAGCCGCGTTATCGTCTATCGACAAAACTTTGAGGTTGTAGAGTGTGTAGTCGGTGAGCTTGCCGTCCTTGGCATCGCCGGTGAAGTCATCTTTGTCGTGCAGTTTGCCTTCGCTGCCCACCTGCTGGAAGTCATCGGTTAGCAGGCGCTTGAGCGTATCGCTATCTTTGGATTTCTGTGCCTGGGCTACGGCCTGGGTCTGGTCTATTAGCAACTGCTGGACCTGTGAGCTGGCGCTAGTTCCCAGGTTCGCACCCGTGGTCTGGGCTAAACAGGAAACGGGGATGAAAATCAGAACGGCAAATAAGATTTGCTTCATAGGATCCTCTGCGAAAGACGCTTGTTATCGTCCTGCTTGAATCTTTTGCGCCAACTCCGCGCGCGCCACTGAGACCTGTTCGCCACTTTCCAGGTTCTTCAGGGCGAAGGCTCCGGCTTTCACTTCATTCTCTCCGACAATGAGAATGAAACGCGCGGCCAGTTTACTGGCGACTTCAAACGATTTCTTTAATCGAAACGTCTCGTCGCCCAGCTCGGCGATCACGTCATGGCGGCGCAATTCCCGTGCCAGGCGAGCGGCTTCGCGATCCATGCCAGCACCCAGGGGCGCGACGTAGACATCCGGATTGGGCTGCACTGCTTCGGCAGTTTCCTTGAGCGCTAGCACCAAGCGGTCTTCGCCGATGGCAAATCCAATACCCGGCGCACTCGGCCCGCCCAGCGATTCCGAAAGCCCGTCGTAGCGGCCACCGCCGAGAATGGCATTCTGCGCTCCCAGCGCTCCGTGCGTGAACTCAAACGCGGTACGGGTGTAGTAGTCGAGGCCACGTACTAAACGGTCGTTTATGTGAAAATCAACCCCCACTGCCTTAAGAATTTCCTGCACCTGTTCGAAGTGCTTGCGGCAAGGCTCGTCGAGATACTGACTGATGCGGGGCAGCTTTTCGATGATGGGTTGATCCTCGGGGACTTTACAGTCGAACACCCGAAGGGGATTGGTGACCGCACGGCGCTGGCAGTCGCTACACATCTTGGCCGCGACCGGCTCAAGCGCTTTGCGCAAGGCTTCGTTGTACTTGGCCCGATCACTTGCGCAGCCGATGGAGTTTAGTTCCAGGGTCCAGTTCTCTATTCCCAGACGATCAAGCAAAGTTGCCAGCAGTTCTAATATCTCAGCATCGCGCGCGGGAGATTCGCTGCCCGCCGCAGCCGGGCCTAGCATTTCAGCGCCGATCTGATAGAACTGGCGGTAGCGGCCCTTCTGCGGACGTTCGCGGCGGAACTGCGGTCCGATGTAGTAGAGCTTGTTCAGGCCGCGATCCCACAGCTTGTGCTCGATGTAGGCACGAACTACGCCGGCGGTGTTCTCGGGGCGGAGGGTCAGGGATTGACCCTTTTCGCTTTCCGCACGGGTGCGATCCTCCCAGGTGTACATCTCCTTCGAGACGACATCCGTCTCTTCACCCACCGCTCGGGAAAACAACTGTGTCTCTTCGAAGATGGGGGTGCGAATCTCGTGGAAATTGTAGGCGCGGAAGACGTCGCGCACTGCGGCTTCGACAAAGTTCCACAGCGCCGTCTCGGGCGGCAGCAGATCGCGGGTTCCTCTGACGGCTTTAATCATGGAAAACCGGCTCTTGGCTTCTAGCCTTTGGCTTCTAGCTAACCTTTTTCACCCTTCTTCCGTTCCGCCAGGTACGTTTCTTTGTATCCCAAATAATTGTTGGCGTAGCGCATGATGCTCTCGCGGTCTTTTTCCTCCAGCTTGCGGCGGAACTTGCCGGGTGATCCCATCCACAGTGAACCTGGCTCTACTACTGTCTTCTCCGGAATCAGCGTCCCGGCTGCGATGATCGAGCCAGCGCCGATCTTCGCTCCGTTCAGAATGATAGATCCCATGCCGATCAAGCAGCGGTCCTCGATCACGCATCCATGCAGCGTCACCGAATGGCCGACGGTAACGTATTCGCCGAGGAAGACGCCGTATTGTTCCTTCATGCCGTGGAGGACGCTGCAATCCTGAATGTTGGAGTGTGCGCCGATGCGAATGGAATGTACATCGCCGCGCACGACGGCGTTCATCCACACGCTGGCATGCTCACCCAACACTACGTCGCCGATGATCTGCGCGGAGTCGTCCACGTAGCACGACGCTGGAATGGTGGGCGTCACACCTTTGTAAGAACGGATCATGTTTATTCTCTGTTTCAGGAAGAGCTTTGAAAATATCACGGGCGCGGGTGGAAGCGTAAGGGGCGCGATGATGCCATGAGTTTGGTCAGAGGCGGGAGGAGCCTTAATCGCCGGCAGAAACACGATCAACCACAGAGGGCACAGGGATCACAGGGGAAATAAGAGGGGCTCGGGGAGGCTTAGTCCTCCACCCACTCAACGTTGCAGGTGTAGCACTTCCAATGGTCTTTGCGAATCGGGATGGGAACAGACAGCAGCAACCACAGCCCGAAGGTCCAGAAACGGTCGATGGTTTCGAAACCGATGTCGAGTGAGTAACACCGCGGGCAGCGCGGTTGGGCAAAGGATTCGCCAACTTCCTCCTCGCTGAACTCCGGCGGGATGGGCTCGTCGAGAACGGCGCGGGCGGACTCCAGGTCCGGCTGGCGCACTTGCAAGCGGATGCCGCCAATGGCGTTCGACAACAGCCAGTCCATGCGCACCAGGTTGCCGTCGGTGAGCCAGCATTCGATTCCCGCCCACTCCAGCTTGCCTTTCGCCAGCAGGGCCTGGGGAATATCGCGAAACGCCTCTAGAGTCACAAGGGCGGTTGGTCCGGGCGTGTCTGCATTCAGGTCTGCTCGAAGCATGATCTATTTTATCGTCAGCGTGATCTTGACTGCATGACTTGGCGCACCGTTTGTGCCCGCCGCGACGACCGAAACCGTGGAACTGCCCACCGGTGTTCCCGGATTAGGGGGCACCGGAGGTGTGCTGGTACCGCCGCCACAGGCTGGAAGCCACAATGTCACACATACCAGGCCAACAATCAGTCCCAGCAAACGCGCCTGGCGAAGGCGACCCTTCCCATTCCCCACCGGAAGCAACATCACTCCCAAAAGGCCTGGAATCAGCAACGCATAAAAAGGGCCGCTGCCCCCAGTCCCAGGCCATAGCCTGGCCGACGGGGCCGTCGTCGTGATGGTGAGGGTGGTCATGACCGGTCCGCCGTTCGGGGTCACGCTGCTCGCGCTGCAAGAAGCTTCGCTGGGAAGTCCGGTGCAACTGAAGCTCACTGCCTGATTGAAACCGAATTCCGGCGTGATGGTGAGGGTGGTGGTTCCTTTGTGTCCGGGAGCGCTTACGGTCACAGTTGTGGGATTGGATGGCAGCGCGACTGTGAAGTCCTGCACCGTTACTGTCATTACCGACGACTTGGAGTTGATGAAATTCACGTCCCCGCCGTACGCGGCGGTGAAAGTGTTCGTACCCGCTTTGAGCGATTTGGGGTTGTAGCTCAGGCTGGCTGAACCCTGGCTGAGCGTTGCCGTACCCGCCGGCGTGGTTCCGTTAAGCAAGAAAGCAACCGCTCCGGTAGGCGTCCCACTGCCCGAGTTCGGACTCACCGCTGCGGTGAGCATTATGGATTGGGTCGATCCCGCGGAAATGGTGGTGGGTGTCAGGCTCAGAACCGAGGTAGTGGCAACTTTGCTGGTGTTCCAGTTGTTGAAGAGGTTATTCACATCGATTGACCCTAATCCGGTTACCAGGTCATATCCGGCAGTGGCGCTGTACCCGTACTGTGGCGTACCTGTCTTCGGACAATCGGGGCTGAGCGGCACGCAAGGGACGATGTTGTTTCCGGTGGTGATGTCGTGAAACACGTTATTGGCCGGAGTCTGGGCAAGCTTGTACAGAGTGGGATTAACATTTCCCAAGCCAGCGGGCGGCGTGTTCCCCAATTGTTGATTGAGCAAGGTAATGATTCCCGCAAATACTGGCGTCGATGCGGAGGTCCCGCCGACTTCAAGAAAACCGTTCCCGATTCCACCGGGACAATTCCCTCCCGGCGGCCCCCCGGTGCTGCACACGATGTAGCCATCGTGGTTCGCCGAGGCACTGAAGGATATATCGGGCACATCGCGCACCTTATCATTGGGAACGCCGGTGCCGGCCTGCCACGACGGCTTGGGGAACCCCGTGGTACAGGGAGAGCTATGGCAACTGCTTTTGCCGCCGCCGCTAGAGGCAAGCGAGGCGGGCGGTTGAGCTGCATCATTCCACGAGGTTTCAGGAATATACATGATGGCCGAGCCGCCGTTGGCACCGTTGGTGGTGTTCCAGTACAAACCGGGATTGTTCACGTCGGCACTAAATTCGGTACCGCCGACGCCCGTCACTTCAGGGCTGCTGGCGGGATAGCTCACTGCCAGGCCTTTCGCGGCTTCAGTCTCGGCCGGGTCATCACAGCTGGCTGGGCCAGAATCCCCCGAGGACGCGACAAACGTAATCCCCTCGGCGTTGGCTTTCTGCATGGTAGGCTCATTGGCCGCGATAAAGGCGGCGTTCAGGCTCTCGCAACCTCCATAGCTCATGCTGATAACCGGGGCAAGATCGTTGTCGATGGCGTAGGTGGCAGAACTAAATACATCGTTCGACGTGACGAAAATGATGCTGGCGTTACGGGCGACCGCACCCGACCACTCCAGGTCCAGGTCAGATTCCAGCAGATCGCCCTTATTGGTGCCTGGAGTAGTGCCGGGAACCACTGTCACGGTCGGATTATTTGTTGGCAGGTTGAAACCGGAACGGAAGTCCTGGATGTCCGCCATCACAACATCAACTTGCCCGACTACTACCAACTTCATGCCGGCGCCGTTGATTCCGGCGGTATAGAGCGGAGTCAGGTCGTAGATGGTGGCAAAATCATCGGGAGCCAGAAAGTTGCTCCCATTGCTCCCGCCGCCGGTGGTGAACAACGGTCCCAGGATGACTGGCAAAATCGCGCGTGGGGACACAACCTGGTGCACTCCCATTGGCTTCCAGCGAAAGTCATTGAGGCCGCGAAAGCCTGCAACCGCGCCTGCCAAGGCTTTGGGGATGGCGAGCTCGGTGGCGTTGGCGAAGTGCAGTTCGCCATCGACGCGGTAGCGATGGATCTGGGTGTGAAAGGTGTTCTCGATGAGCCCTGCGGTCGCGCTGAAGGCGATCCAATCGCGGCCGCGGGCGGCTTGAACCACGCTGAACCCCTGGGACCGCAGCCAGATGCTGATCTTCTCGGTATCGTTCGGGCTCAAGCCAAAGCGGTCGGCGTAGGCTTCCGGGGTCAGCCACTTGTGATAGTTAGGAGAAGCCGGGTCCTGTTGCTCTGCCAAAAGCTTTTCCAACACAGCCTGCTGAGTTGCAGAAGGCTTGGTCACCATGACCACATAGGGCAGGGGCAGTGAGGGATCAGCTGCGCCCTGGTCGTACTCGGGCCGCGCCTGGGCATGCACGCTGCCCTGGAGTACTACGGTTTGACTGCCGTCAATAGGAGCAGTAATGCGGTTGGGCTGCGCTGCCATGGCCGCGGATGCGGCTGCCAGCAACCAGATCGGAATCGTTCTCAGCGCTGATGTCGATGTCATAGGCTCTCCTTAGACAGGCTCGGCAGACAGGCTCGGCGAGGCCGGTAAAATGGGTTGCGACAAGATACCTCAAAAGCCGGTGTTTGGATACTGCGCAGTAGGAAACCCTCGACGCGGCCAAAAGATGCGCCAGCTAGCTGGTTATTTGGTGTCAGGAGCCTAGGCCCAGGGCGGCCTCGGAGGCAAGGATCAAACGATGGTGGGCGCTATAGGATTCGAACCTATGACTTCCACCGTGTGAAGGTGGCACTCTACCGCTGAGTTAAGCGCCCTACGCTTTCCATTCAACCATCAGTCATCGCTTTCCTGCAACTGCTGGCAGAGGAATCTCCGAGCGGTTCTGCTATAGGAGCAGACATTAGTGATCCCTCCCGGCGCCGGGAGTGGGGAGGGGCGGCTCGAATTCTCGGCTAAGTAGGCGAGGAAGGTGGAAGTTCCTGGAAATTCATTGTTGCCGGTCTCCATCGGTCAAACTTCACGCACCCCGTTGCTCTTGGTTTCCCCACTCACCGGAGATGGAATACAAAATCGGGACGATCAGCAAGGTGATGAACATCGATAGCAGCAGACCTCCGATCACCGCCAGTGCGAGTGGTTTTTGCAGCTCGGCTCCCGAACCCAGCCCCAACGCCAACGGCAGTAGCCCGAACAGTGTTGCCAGCGTGGTCATCAGGATGGGGCGGAAACGGATCCGCCCTGCCTGCACCAGAGCTTCGCGCAGCGGCAGCTTCTCTTCCTGGTGCAACTTTTGCACGTACTCAAATAAGATGATGCCGTTCTTGACCACTAGTCCCACCATGAGAATGATTCCCATGAGGGAGGACACGTTGAGCGGCGTCCCGGTCACTTTGAGCATGACGAAGACCCCCACCAGCGAGAGCGGAGCCGCCGACAGGATCATGAGCGCCGGACGAAGCGACCGGAACTGGATCACCAGCACGGCAAACACCGCAGCCAGCGCCAGCGCCAACACCCAGAGCAACTCCCGGAACGATGCCTGCTGGCTGGCGTACTGCCCACCGATTTCGTAGGAGCAGCCTGCCGGCAGGCGGGTGGCCTTCATAACGTTTTGCACGTCGCCGACGACGCTGCCCAGATCGCGGTTCTCCAGACGTCCGGTGAGCGTAACCATCAGGCGAAGGTTTTCGCGGTTCAACTCGTTGACGCCTCGGCGCTCCTCCAGCCGCGCCAGCGCGCTCAGGGGAATGACTTTGCGGTCGGGGGTTACTATTGGAAAATGCCGCAGATCTTCGTAGTTGAACCGAAACTGGTCATTGAAGCGCACACGAATATCAATGGTGCGGTCGGCTTGCCGGAGAGAGGTTTCACTTAAGCCCAGCAGGCCCGCGCTGACTTGCTGCGTAACCTGATCAACCGTCATTCCCACCCGCGCAGCTGATGCCGGATCGACGTGAAACAGTATCTCGGGATTCCCGCGCAGGATGGCCTTGTAGTCCACCAAGCCAGGAATCTTCTGTATCTTCTCACCGACACTGCCGGCGGCTTCTTCCAGCGCGGCCATGTTGGGTCCGAATATCTTCACTTCGACGGGCTCAGGCGACCCTTCCAGATCGCCGAGCATGTCTTGTAGAATCTGCACAAACTCGACTACGACTCCAGGGTGGGAATTCTCAATCTGCCCTCGCAAGTCGTCAATGACTTCCTCGGTGCCGCGTTTGCGCTCGGCTCGCGGCTTGAGCTTCACCAGAACGTCGCCGCGGTTCTGCTCCGTCACAAACAGGCCCATCTCGGCGCCGGTACGCCGGGAGAAAGAAGCAACTTCCGGCAGCTTGTGGATGCGATCTTCGACGTCGTGCAGGATGCGGTCGGTTTCAGCCAGCGAGGTTCCCGCCGGCGTCCAGTAGTCGAGTACAAAGCCGCCTTCGTCCATCTCCGGGAGGAAACCGGTTTCCAGCCGAGTGTAGATCAGGGCGCCAGCCAGCACGGCGCCCACAGTGACAAAGCCGACGATTTTCCGGTGAGAGAGCGCCCAACGCACCAGGCGCTCGTAGATATGCAGTACCGGCTGAATGAAAGTTTCAGCTGAAGGCTTGTGCGAACCCGCCACCAGCAACGATTGCGAAAGCAGCGGGATCACACTCAACGAAAAGATGAGAGAGAGCATCACCGACACGGCGAGGGTCAGACTGAGGGCACCGAAGAAGTCCCCCACCACGCCTTTCAGCAAACCCAGAGGCAGAAAGACCACCAGCGTGGTGGCCGTCGAGCCCACTACGGGTCCGATTAATTCGCGAGTCCCGCGCTCGGCGGCGCCATACGGGTCCTCGCCTCGTCCCAGATGACGATAGATGTTCTCCATCACGACCACGGCATCGTCAATGATCAGACCAATCGCGATCGCGAGACCTCCCAGCGACATCAGGTTCAGGGTGCCACCGAACATTTTGAGAAAGAAGAATGTTCCCAGCACCGACAACGGCAATGCAGAGGTGGCGATGATGGTGGTACGGATCTCTCGCAGAAAAACATAGAGAATCAAGACCGCCAGCAGTGCCCCAATGAGGATGGCGTCGCGCACGCTGGCGATCGACTCGCTGACGAATTCAGCCAAGTCGTAAACCACCGTCAGCCGCAGAGTTGAAGGGATGGCCGATGCCAGATTGGCAGCCTGCTGCTTGATGTCACTCGCGATTTGCAGGATGTTTCCGCCAATCTGGCGCGAGATATTGATCAGGGCTGCGGGTTGACCGTTGCCGGTCACTAGAGTGTGGCGGTCTTGCACTCCATCCACCACCTCCGCGATCTCACGCAGCAAGACCGGGGTCTGCCCTTCTACGGCGATCGTGGTGTCGCGAATATCTTCCAGGTTCGCAAACTGGCTGGTGGTCAGAACCAGGTACTGCTGGTAGTCCTTTTGCAGGCGGCCCACCGACGCCACTTGATTGGTGGCCTTCAATCGGTCGGCGACATCCACCAGCGAAATCCGGTGGGCCAGCAATTTTTGGGGATCGACAATGACCGAGACTTCGCGAGTGTCGCTGGCCATCACCTCCACCTGCCCAACCCCCGGCACACGGGTGAAGATGGGGCGCAGGACGTAGAAGGCATAATCCCGCAAGTCGCTGCCGGGAACGTGCCCATTTAGAATCAGGCTCATCACCGGAAACACTGCCGGCGTGACTCGGGCGACTTCGAGGGTAGTGTCGGGAGGCAGTGCGCTGCGCTCTTCATTCACCTGCGCTTCCACCAACTGGAGCGCGTACTGCATGTCCATGTCGGGCGCGAACAGCAGGGAAATTTCGCAGGCGCCACGAATGGTCCGCGAGCGCACGCGACGCATTCCCTGCACCGTGCTGGCGGCCTCCTCTAAGGGGCGCGTCACGTTCAACAACATCGTGTCAGGGGACAGATCACCAGAGTGCGCCAGGATCACAACCCGCGGGAAATTCAATTCAGGGTAAATGTTGCTGGGGAGGGTGAAAATCGCAAACATCCCTCCCACCAGCAGAAACACGGTCAGCAGATAGACTGCGTACCGGTTTTCCCGGCAGAAACGCACGATGTTCATCGCGCGGCCCCGCCCTTCACCTCGACCCGGACTTTATCACCCAATCCGTAGCCACCGGTCAGTATGATGGCATCACCTGATCTGACGCCTTCGAGGATTTCCACCTTTTCCGGAGTGGCCACTCCAACCTTCACCGGCGTCGCAGTGGCGTTTTGAGCGTCGACGCGATAGACCACCGGATGGTTTTGCTCGTCATAGTAGAGAGCTTGGGCTGGGATTGTGAGCGCCTGGCGGTGAATTTCGAGCGCGAGGTCAGTCTTCAAGAACATACCCAAACGCAAGACACTCCCCGGGTTCGCCAGGGCAATGCGCACCGCGCCGCTGCCGCTGCTGGGATCAACCGCCACAGGAATGGCGACCACCCGGCCGGCAAAGGCTTTATCGGGAAATGAGTCCAGGCGCAAAGTAAGAGGTTCGTCGGCGCGTAGCTTGCCGAGGTAAGGCGCAGGTACATTGACGAGCAGTTCAACGGTGTCCAGATTGGCCACTTCCACCACGGGTTGAGCGGCGGTGCCGTCCACCTGTTCGCCAGCGTTGATGAAACGCTTTACCACAAATCCACTCAAGGGCGATTTGACATCGGTGCGCGCCACCTGCCGTTCGGCTAGAGCAACCGCAGCTTCCGCCTGCTTCAGAGCCCCTTGTGCCACACTCTCCTGAGTACGGGCATCTTCCACATCTTTGCGGGCCGCGATCCCGCGCTGCAAAAGGTCCTGGTTCCGCTGGAATGAAAGCGCGGCATTCTCCAGACTGGCACGTGCCTGGGCTTCGGCAGCCTGCGCCTGGGTAAGTTGATCCTGATAGGGACGCGCATCCACACGCGCCAACACCTGGCCAGCCTGGACCCGATCTCCTTCCGCCACGGTAAGTTCGGCGACACGTCCGGCGACCAGAAAACTCACGCGGATGTCGCGGTTGGGAGGAGCGATGACGGTGCCAGAGAGGGTCAGCGTATCGCTGATGTCAGCCCGCTCGACATGGGTAAGTGTCACCTCCACCACAGGATCTGCATCGGCCTGCGGAGAAGGATGCGAGCAGCCCACTGCCGAAAGGAACATCAGAGCTGTGATGGAGACGATGGAAATTTGGCGCATGGGTTTGTGTTTCCTTAGTCCAATGGAACTCCCACTGTTTCTTCGAGCGCGGCGAATGCGGATTGCGCTGCGACCAGGCTGTCCAGATATTCCTGCTCCACCTGGCTGGCATTGCGTTGCGCGTCGATCACCGTGAGTATGTTCGCTTTCCCTGCTTTGTAGCTCTCTTCGGCCATCTGCGCAAGGCGGTGAGCGGCAGGCAACAGGGTGGCCCGAAAAATTCCCACTTGCGCGGCGCGAGCTTTGAATTCCAGTGCGGCCGAGTCAACCTCAGACTCGATTCTCCGTTTGGTTGCCGCCAAATCCAATTCCAGAAATTTCTGGCTGGCGAGACTCTGCGCAATTTCGCCCTGGTTGCGTGCAAATATCGGCAGGCTCAACGAGAACTGTCCGCGCAGGCCGGCTTGATAGTCGGGAGGATTATTGAGGTCAGCGCCGATCCCGACACTCAGATCCGGAATCCTCTCGGCACGCAAGAGACCCAAGCGCCCCTCCTCGATTGCGGCTTCCTGCTTCTTGTGTTGCAGGTCCGGATTCGACTGCAATGCGAGTTCATCCAATTGCGCAGCGGGTGAGACGGGCAAGGCATCAAGTGCGCTGACAAGCTGCCAGGAGGTAACGGCTGGTTCGTTGAGCAGAGCGTTCAGGCGGCTCATCGTGATTCCTTCCTCCTCACGGGCAAGTTGCAAGTCAGCCTCTGCGCGGGCCACCTCCAGGTCGGCCTGAATCACCTCGAGTTGCGCGACATCGCCGGCCTCAAAGCGTGATTGCGCAATGTCTCGCAAGCGGCGAGCCAAGGTCTGCAGTTCCGCCTTCTGGGCGGAAACAGATTTAGCGAACTCCGCCTGATAAAAGCCATCGCGCACCGCATGCCGGACTTGTCGCGAGAGAGCTGCAATCTCCAGGTCTGTCAGCCCTGCCTCGTCCCGTGCCACCTCGACGCGACGTGAGCGTTTGGGGCCGATCTCTAATGGCTGGTCGAGCGTGAAGCCTTCGTGGGGTGCGTCTCGCGAAGCAGAAAAGCTAAACACTGGATTGGGCCGTTGCCGCGCCACTTGCAGGCCAGCGCTGGCAAAGGCACGGCGTTCGCGGGCAGCCGCCAGATCCAGGTTCTTTTGCTCCGCCCAGGCAAGGGCTTCTCGCAACGAGAGCTGCGGGACCCGTTGTGCCAGCGCCTGAACGCCCACAGCCAACAGAATCAGAAGAGGGGTCGCGAGCGCACAACGCCTTTTCAATTCTTGTCTTTCCACTGTACCCCGTTTCCTAGAAAACCAACGAAATTCGACTGCCTACGTGTTTGCTGCTGCGCCCCATGCCTCAAACCACTGTTAACGTGATTGCACCGATGGCAAACCAATATACTAGACGGTGTTTTAGGCGAACCTTAAGGCACTTCCCGGCATTTCGTCAGACGGGCGGAATACGGCGGCATTAAGCTACCAGCGTATTTCCAAACGTCCGTAACTCCGTGTTAGGCTAAGAGTTGAGCTAGCCTAGGACGGGTCTAGCCCAGTTTTATCGGCTTTTGCCCCATATCCTGTGCCCCGCAAACCTATCCCCGCTAAAGTGGCTCCAGACCCTTCCTCCCAAGGGACTTCCGGGCCAAGTCCTGGCCCTGGCGAGACGCAACTTTCGCCGGGGGGAGGGGTTCAATCCAGTGTGAGCAGCGCGGCTATGGATCGCGGGTTGCTGACCATGAGGAGCGCCACGCCTTACAGCGACGCGCAGCCAGTGGTGGCTCGTCCGCTGCCTGCGGCCAGCGATGCCGATGTCATGCTCCGGGTGAAGGCTGGAGACGACGCGGCCTTCGAATATCTGGTGCAGAAGTATCGCCGGCCGATGGTGGGCTATATGTACCGCATGTGTCACAGCGTTGCGGCGGCGGAGGATTTGGCGCAGGAAGTTTTTCTACGCGTGTTCCGCTCGCGTGGCAACTACGAGCCAAGCGCCAAATTCACGACCTGGCTGTATCGCATCGCGACCAATCTGGCGGTAAACCACGCTCGTGATTCCAGGCATGAGCGGCCGGAAAATACCGTCAGCGTCGACGAGCCGGACCAGGAAACGGGATTGGCTCTGGACCTCCGGGATACCTCGCTGAGCGCGGAGGAAACCATCCTGCGGCAGGAACGCATGGCGGCCATTCGCCAGCGGGTGCAAAGCTTGCCGGAACGGCAGCGCACCGCAGTGGTCATGCACAAGTATCAGCAGATGGATTATCGAGAGATTGCGTCAGTTTTGAAGTTGAGCGAATCTGCCACCAAGTCGCTGCTCTTCCGCGCGTATGAAACGCTGCGGGTGCAGCTGAAAGAGTTTTTGTGAGGGGTACGGTTATGAAATGCAATGAAGTTTGCGAATTGATGCCAGACCTGGCCACCGGCCCCAACACGGCCACGCCTGAGGTTGACGATCATCTGAAGAGTTGCGCTGCCTGCACCGGCAAGCTGGCGGAGGTTCGCCAGACCATGGCGCTGCTGGATGAATGGCGGGTGCCGGAGCCCTCACCCTATTTCGACACGCGGCTGATGGCGCGAGTGCGGGAAGAGAAAGGCCAACCGGGCGGCTGGTGGCAATGGCTGCGTAAGCCGGCGCTGGCGGTTTCGCTGGCGGTGCTAATGGCGATGAGCATCACGTTGTTCCGCAATGACGCCGGGCTAAGCAACCATGGCGACGGCCAAGTTGCAAACATGGTCGCCGAACCGGGAACCGCAGTTGGCGATTTGAGCGCGATGGACAAGAACAGCGAGTTGTATTCGGATTTCGATGTGCTGGATGATTTGCAGGTCCAGCAGGATGTCAACGCGAATCCCTAATCGTTAGGATCCGCGTGTGGTGGAGGTTAAGCCAAGGGGGTTCGTGTGCCGCGGTGGAGAGTCATGTCGAGGTGGATAGGGGTAGGCGTGCTTGGGCTGACCCTGGCTGCTTCCTATGCCTCGGCCGCGCAGGGGAACCGCGCTCCCAAGAACCAGGGGCACCCGCCGAATCAAGGTCACCACGCCGGCCAATGGCTGCAACAGCACAGAAATATGCCGCCTGAGCAGCAGAGGAAAGCGCTGGAGAACGATCCCGGATTTCGCAGTCTGCCACCCCAGCGCCAGCAGCAACTGCGAAACCAGTTGCAGCGTTTCAGTCGCATGACTCCAGAGCAGCAGAGTCGCACGCTAAACCGAATGGAAACCTGGGAGCACCTGACGCCGGAGCAGAAGGGTCAGGCCCGAGGGCTCTACCAGCGCTGGCAGCAACTTCCTCCCGATCGCCGCCAAGCGGTGAGAGGCGCGTTGCAGACGTTGCGCTCGATGCCGCCCGAGGCACGCCAACGGGCCATTGAGTCTGACGATTACAAGAAGCGCTTCACGCCCGAGGAACGCAATATGCTCGACGGCGCTTCCAAGCTCCCGCTCGCGCCGCCAGAGCCCAACGAGCAGGCCCCGGAAGAGTAGGTCGGCGTTGACTGGCGCGCGAACTCACGCGGGAAGTTACCTCCTCAGCAAATTCTTGGCGATAAACAGCGCATTTGCGGGACGCTCGGCCAGCCGCCGCATCAGGTAGGGATACCACTCGGTCCCAAATGGAATGTAGACTCGCATTCGCCACCCGTCTTTCACCAAGCTCTGTTGCAGGTCGCGGCGGATGCCATACAGCATCTGGAACTCGAAAGCATCGTGGGGAATGTTCTCGCGAGTGGCGAAAGTCTTGGCCTGGTTGATGATGTTCTCGTCATGAGTCGCCAGGCCGTGATAGATCCCGCTCTGCATCAGGACTTTCATCAGCTTCACGTAGTTGTCGTCCACTTCTGATTTCTTCTGATAGGCCAGCTCCGGCGGTTCCTTGTAAGCGCCTTTGCACAAGCGGATACGGATGCCCTCGCCCAGCAGCTTCTCAACATCCCTCTCCGACCTTCGCATGTAGGACTGGATGACGGCGCCGACGCATCCGCGATTTCCCGGCAGACGATGTAGCTCGTGGACGAAGTCGAGGGTGCGCTGAGTGTAGGGCGAGCCTTCCATATCAACGCGGGCAAAGTTGGGCGGCTTCATGGTGGCCGCCTTGGCCACCAGGCTGACCACCAGATCGCGCGCCAGCTTTTCGTCGACGTCCAGGCCCATATGGGTGAGCTTCAGGCTGATGTTGGCATTCAGCTTTTGTGCGGCGATCTGGTCGAGCATCTGGTGATACAGCGCGGCGCTGGCGCGGGCTTCGCCGGCGTTGGTGACATTCTCACCCAGATTGTCGATGGAAACGCTGGGACCAGACTGGTTGACGGCGCGAGTGGCCCGAAGGGCGTCCTCGACTTGGGTTCCGGCCACGAAACGGCTGGAGAGTCTTTGTCCAATGGCGGACCGCTCAGCCAGGGCGCGCAAGCCCTTGCTTTCCGAAAGAGAGATAAAGAAAGCCCTTAGCATGCCCTGTCCGAAGCAGGGCTGAAGGTGGATTTAGAAGTGCGTGGAAGGTCCATGGTCCAAAGGATTTTGTATCACAAACGGGAAACCGTGAGCGTATTACTCAGCCTGAAATCCGATCCGCTGGTGGCTGCCATCACAGAACGGTTTACTGCCGGATCCACCACAGCGGCACAGCCAGGTTTCCGTTCCTTCAAATATCACCTGACTAGCGGCGTTCCGAACGGTGAGTTGGCCCTGCAGATGCAGTGGCCCGTTCGCAGTTGGAACCACCCGCATTTTTCCGCTGGTAGCCATCTCCTTGCGGGCATCAACGCCGGGGGCAGCTGTGCCGGGATCGTCGAATGCCACGGCGAAGTGGCTGTTGTCACAGAACGGCTTGTTCTTCGAGGCCCCGCAGCGGCAAAGCGCGGCTCGGGTATCGGAAAGTAATTCTTTTTCTCCGTCTGCCACTACGAAACTTCCCCGCAGGTACAGCGGACCATGGGACGTGATGGTCAACGTGTTGGATGGCTCCGCGCGTTCTGCCAAGCTGGAATCGGCTGCCTGATAATGCAAAGCGCCGGTGGGACAGCGCTTGATGGCGGCTGCGATCGCCTTGGCATCGGCGTTGTCGGGCGCCACCCATGGCTTGGAAGCGATGTCAAAGACTTCGGGCGCTCCGTGCACACACTCTTTGGCGTGGATGCAGCGTTGAGCATCGTACAGGACCGTGATCGCCTTGCCTTTGTATTCTTGTTGTTTCATGAACAAATTTCCGAGTGCGCATCCATCCAGCTATTGCAGAAAAACCTCGTCCACGTAGCACCACTTCCAGGACTCTCCCGGCTCAAACGATTGCATGATGGGATGTTTGGTCTTATGAAAATGCTTGGTCGCGTGCTTGTTTTTGGAAGAGTCACAACAGCCCACATGGCCGCAAATAAGGCACTCCCGCAGATGGACCCAGGTATCGCCCATCTCCAAACACTCTTTGCAGCCGTTGCCGCTGGGCGTCACCTGGCGAATTTCCTTCACGTGCGGACAGCTGCTTTGTATCTGCGCCATCGCTCACCTCGGTGGAGTATACAGTCTTGACGGTTAGCTTCCCTGCTCTTCCAGAAACTTCTCAGCTTCAAGCGCCGCCATGCATCCCGTGCCGGCCGCGGTAATCGCCTGGCGATAACGCCTGTCCTGCACGTCACCGCAGGCATAGACACCGTGAACTTTGGTGAAAACGTACTTGGTAGTTTTCAGATAGCCGTCGGCGTCGGCATCGAGCTGACCTTCGAATATTTTGGCGTTGGGGATGTGACCAATCCCGAGGAACAGAGCGCTGGTGGGGAAATCCCACACCTTGCCGGTCTTCACATTGCGCAGCTTTAAGCCGGTCACTTCTTTGTGGTTGACATCGTACACATCTTCTACAACCGTATCGGTCAGAAACTGGATTTTCGGATTGTTCTGCGCGCGTTCCAGCATGATCTTTGAAGCGCGGAACGAATCGCGGCGATGAATGACGGTCACCTTGGTTGCGAACCGCGTCAGGAAAGTGGCTTCCTCCATGGCGGAATCTCCGCCACCGATTACCACGATCGCCTTGCCGGAAAAGAAGAACCCGTCGCACGTGGCACACGAAGAAACTCCGTGACCGATGAGCTGCTGTTCGTGCGGCAGCCCCAGCCAGCGTGCCGAAGCGCCACTGGCAATGATCAGCGTTTTGGTGTGCACAACCTCGTGACTGACATGCAATTTGAAGGGGCGCTGACTTAGATCTGCGCTGGTGACATGGCCATGCTTGTACTCGGCGCCAAAGCGCGCTGCCTGCTTGCGCATGTTTTCGATCAGTTCCGGCCCCTGAATGCCCTCCGGAAACCCGGGGAAGTTTTCTACCAGCGTGGTCAGTGAAAGCTGCCCACCCGGCTCGTGCCCCTCCAGCAATAGCGGCTTCAGATTGGCGCGTGCGGTGTAGAGCGCAGCGGTATGGCCGGCGCAGCCAGATCCTATAATGACGACGTTACGGATGTTGTCCATAGAAGTAAGTGTTAGATTGCCGACTTCATGATTTGGGTTCAACCCGGCGCTACTGCGGCTTTTTCTCCGGGGCAATCGGTTTGAGAACGGGACTTCTTTTCTCTTTCATGGCTCCGACCCGTGCCAACTCTTCCGGCACTGTATGGCGCACGCCCAACAGATCACGGTAGTTTGCAGCGATCGCGGAAGCGCTTCGAAACAGCGGCTCATACGCGCTTTGGTCTGGCGGCTCACCTTCTTTTCCCTGGCACCGCGCCAGCACAATGGACGGTTTGCCAAACCGTTCCAGCTTAATACGGGTGGCAGGCGTGTCAGTCGCCAGCATGTTCGCGGGAGTGGCGACCGCCGAGGTGCTGTCTTCGATGGCAACTTGCAACAAATCCTTGGGATCTCGCACGCGGAAAACCAGGGTTTCCACCAGACTCTTGGAGTCTTTGCTGAACGAATACTGGACGGTTGCGAACTGTCCTTGCGCTGGGAATTCGCGGCGTATCCGCACCCAATCCGAGGTTCCCGGGTCGGATGACATCTGGGCATTCTGCCCCAACTGCCCCAATTTCAGCAGATCGGCACCCTGATCCAGCAGCGAACGTCCACGGTCAATCTCAAAATCCTGGGTGAAGGATGCCGTTAGCGGAATTCGTTGCAGCGCGCCAGAAATCTGTTGCTGATCTTCCGCCGACGGCGCGCAAACGTTGAGCACATTTAATTTGACTTGCGGCGGCGGCTGCTGCGCAGTCACCAGTTGCGCCACCGCAAGGACGATCACAATGGTCGGACATTTTCGAGGCACAGGGCATTTTAAACGAAAAAGGCCCAATCGCAGAGTGCATCGAGGCCACGCCACGGATGTGGACAAAGTCTGTATCAAAGCCGTTAGAATCGTGCCATGGCAAATCTAACTCTGGTTTATGGATTGCGGTTGCTGCCGGCGGAAGAAGTGGAACAAGTAGGTGAGGCCACCCTCAAACTGAAAAACGGGCGCGAAGCGCATGTGACCATGCACGTGCTCGAGGGCAGCAAGGATGAGATCGAAAAACAGCTCAAGACCAGCTTGGAGGCGTTTTTCGACTTCTACCCGGAAATCTGAGCTGCCGCTGCTGACTTTTTGATGGAACTCCGCGGCCCGCTTCACCATCTATAATTCGGTTGGAACATGACCCTCTCTCCTAGCAATCTCCGCATGAAGCTTGCCGATGCGGGCCTTTTGCCCACCAGCAAGGTGGCGCGGGTCGCTTCGTACGTGCTGGCCCTGGATGTGCTGTTGTTTGCGCTGCAGGAGGTTGGTGGCTGGCTCAAGCTGTCTTTTGCTGACAGCCTCGGCGGCTGGGTCAGCTTCCTAAGTTTCGTTGCCATCGTCCTATTTCTGGTTCTGGCCTTCCGCTGGGTGAAAGCCAAGATGCTCTGGCGGCTGCGTAACCGCTTGATTGTCACCTACGTATTTATTGGCGTGATTCCGGTGGTTTTGCTGGTGGCGCTCGCCATAGGTTCCTTCTACTTATTTGCTGGCCAGTTTGCTACCTTCATTGTCACCACCGGCCTGAATTCGGAACTGTTAAGTTTGGAATCCGCCAACTCGGCCATCGCCCAGCAGGTGGCCGCTCAAGTGAAACATGGGCGCAGCGGCCTCGAGGCATTTCAGGATGTCCGCGAGGAAGACAAGATTTGGGCCGACCGTCAGATTTGCGTGTGGCTGGGCAAGAAGATCGTTCTGAACAGCACTCCTGCCGGAGACACCTCCGCTCCTCCGGTCCTAACTCCCCACTTGGGCAAGTCGTTCCGCGGGATCGTACGCGATCACGAGATGCTCTATCTGCGCGCAGTGCAGACGGTCCCCGTGGGCGGAGATACGATGACCGTGCTGTCCAGCGAGCCCTTTGATCAGCACTTGCTGCAAGCGCTGGCTGCCAACTTGGGTGAAATCTCGCTGTACACCACCGGACTCAACCTCCACAAGGTTGACCGCGGACAAGGCAAGAACGCGGTATCCGACGATGGCTCGGGAATGTCGCTTTCGCTAAGCAAACCAGAAGGTGACTACGTATTGGACACCGGCAAGAAGGAGATCCGGCCCACTTACACCGCTGGAACTGTGCCTCCGCCGGCGGCGTGGATGGATCCTCAAGTCACCTTCGGTACCACGGTGTCGGTGGTTGACTGGGACACTGGTGACAAGCTTCAACCTGCGGCCATCGGGGTGCAGACCCGCGTGTCCAAAATCTATCAGCGCCTGTTTGCGGCCCTCGGCGACTTTTCGCAGGCGGTTGAATTCGGTTTGTTGTTTGTGGCCATTTTCTTTGCCGTCATCGAGATGGTCGCGCTCATCATTGGCGCCAGTCTGACCCGCACCGTGACCGGCACCGTGGCCCAACTCTACGACGCCACCACGCACATCAATCGCGGCGACTTCAGCCATCGCATTCCGGTCAAGTCGAACGATCAGGTTGCTGCTCTGGCCAACTCCTTCAACTCCATGACCGCATCGCTCGAGAAGCTGATCGAAGAGCAGAAAGAAAAACAAAAGCTCGAGAACGAACTAGTGATCGCGCAGGAGGTGCAGGCGCAGCTCTTCCCTCGCCATATCTCGCAACTGGCATCGCTGGAAGTCCACGGCTTCTGCCGCCCGGCGAGTACCGTGAGTGGCGACTACTACGACTTTCTGACCCTGGATTCCGACAGATTGATCCTGGCCGTCGGCGACATCAGCGGCAAAGGAATCTCGGCGGCATTGCTGATGGCCACCATCCACTCCGCCGTGCGCGCCTACAGTCTTCAGGACATCCCCGCGCTGCGAGAACCTATGGCCGTAGGCGTAGCCTCCGGCTCGGCCATGATGGTGGCTTCCCGATTGCACAATCTGGATGTATCGCCTTCGGCATTGCTTTCATTGCTCAACCACCAGCTCTACGAGAGCACGCCTTCGGAAAAATATGCCACTCTGTTCCTCGGCATCTATAACGGAGCGGAGCGCCAATTGACCTACACCAATGGTGGACACTTACCACCCATCGTGATGAGCGAAGACGGAAGCATCCGTCGGCTGGATTGCGGGGGAACCGTGGTTGGTCTGTTTGAGCACGTCACCTACGAGGAAAGTTCGGTGCAACTGCGGAAAGGCGAACTCTTTCTGGCCTTCAGCGACGGTGTCACCGAACCAGAGAATGATTTCGGGGAATTCGGTGAGCACCGGCTAATCGAACTACTTCGTGAAAATCGCGACTTGCCTCTGCCTCGCATCAGCGAAATTGTAACCGCTGCCGTGGACGACTGGATCGGCGCCAACAAACAGCCGGATGACGTGACCCTGGTGCTGGCTAGGGCGAGGTAGGCGCCGGCGCAACTGACTTGGGCTTAGCCTCTTTCGACAGCACGGTTATCTTGGCCGTGACGGTTTGCCCTTTTTCCATTCCGCCGATCATGACCAGGTTGGTTTTCGTCACCAGCAATCCCCGATGGTCCATCGTCGGGTTGGGGCTGTTCTCGTCGAGCGTCTCCCATTTGCGGGTACGCAGGTTGAAAGCGAAAGTCATGGGTGATGGCTCGGACGGCTTGCCATCATAGCCGATACCCGCGTTGTCGTGCGGGTTGTCGCTCCCGCCGGCGAAGTAGATCATTTCATCCTTTTCCGATTCCCCTGCGGCAATGCGGAAGCGGGCCGACCCTGGATGTGGGGGCAACTTGGTCCATTCAATCTTAGTGGAATCGTGATGGCTGATCTTGCCGCTCCAGCATTGGTCGGATGCGACAAAACGCGCAGAATTCCCTTCGGGATTCCGGACCGCGCCATCCACATAAACAATGGTGTCACCGACCAGCGCACCCGCATGTCCGAACACCGCCGTGCCAATTGGGGTGGCCTTCGACCACCGGTTCTTATCCAGGTCGTACATTTGGACATCCGTTACCGGTCCACCGTTGGTCCGTCCGCCGACAAGATAGATATAACGATCGCGGTAAACCCCGATGACTGCCTCGCCCACGGCAACCGGCATATCAGTTTGTCGAAACCAGCGGTCGTTGGCAGGCTCATACTTGCCGACGTCCGGGACCGCCATGCCTCCGCCCTGGAACAGCACGTAGCCGCCCATGAGATACACGTGGTTCGCGGCGCCCACCGCCATGGCTCCAACCCGGCCCGCGGTGCCGGGAACGGCGTGGATGCTGTAAACCTTTCCCGAATTTGTGTCCAATTGGTAGGCTGCGTTGGTGACCGCTTCCCAGGTTTTCTTGGGGCCGATGCCCATCAAGGAAAAAAGATCGGGCTGGCCTTTCACCTTGAGAATAGCAACGGCATTATTGGAAACAGCTCCCGGCAACGGCTCGACCCCGGAGTCAGCGGCAAACAGGAACCCATGCAGGGCTAGCAACAGAAACAACAAGGAATGTCTTTTCATGGAATCAATCGATGGACGACTCCTTCAAAATACCAGAAAGGAGCCGCCTTGGAGCGGAAGGGTAGAATGCAGGCGTGCGGTTGTTCCCCAAGGCGTCGAACCAATCATGGCTTGCGTTAGCTGCCTCCGTATTGGTTTGCTGGGGTGTATGGCATTGGGCCGAAACCATCCTCGTTCCCTCCAATACCACCAAGGTACTGGCGGCCCACCGGCCGATGGGTAACAACTCCGATCTTTATCCGCGCTGGCTCGGCGCACGAGAACTCCTCCTCCACGGCCGTGATCCCTACAGCCCACGGGTAACCCGCGAAATTCAAACTGGCTTTTACGGCCGGCCGCTCGATCCCTCCAATCCCTCCGATCCGAGCGCGCAGGAATCCTTTGTCTACCCGTTGTATGTGGTTTTCTTGCTGGCCCCAACCGTGACCTTGCCCTTCCCCTTGGCTGCCGACACCTTCCGCTGGATCCTTCTCTTCTCCATCGCTCTCAGCGTTCCCCTCTGGATGTGGGCTGTCGGACTCCGTCCACGACGGCCGGCTATTGTTTGTGGCGTGTTGCTCGCAGTCGGCAGCTATCCTTCGATAGAAGAGTATTGGCAACAGAATTTGACGGCTTTGGTGGTCTTGTTTCTCGCAGTGGCGGCAGCGGCGGTGGTGCGCAATAGGCTGATCCTCAGCGGATTCTTCCTGGCTCTGGCGACAGTGAAGCCTGATATCACCACACCTGTCGTCCTGTGGCTTCTGGTTTGGGCAATAGGAAACAGAGAACGTCGCGTTCTGATCTGGACCTTCGCCGGCGGCATGACCGTCTTGCTGGCAGGTGCTCAAGCAATTTCACCAGGTTGGATGGGGCGCTTTTTCACCGCCGTGCGCGAATATCCCAGCTATGGGACAGACCCCTCCGTTCTGCAAGTGTTGTTCCCGCGCGTAGTCGCAGACTTCCTGCTGGCGGCCCTCGTAGTCTTCTTGTGTGTAGTCTGCTGGCGCTGTAGAAAAGCCGCAGCCGACTCTGACCGCTTTGGGTGGACGCTGGCGCTGGTGACGACAGGGACGCTGGTCGCAATTCCAAAGCTGGCTGCCTACAACCAGTTTTTGCTGGTCCCGGCGCTGTTGGTCCTTCTGCGTCATCGTGAGCAGGCCACCGGCCTTCTTGCTCGGGCATTTATCAAGGGGGCTTTTGCCTGCCAGATCTGGCAGTGGTCGGCCGCTTTAGGTCTCTCGATTCTCTCTTTGCTGGTCACGCCCCAGCGCCTCCTCGGCGCCGCTCAGCTTCCGATGTACACCATGTTGGCATTGCCTCCTTTAACCATGGTTGCAATCCTGACCACCATTGCCACGCGTGGCACCTCGGTCCGCGACTTGCAGAACCGCGTTTAGAATGCAATCGTGAGGCTGAACAGAGCGCCTAGATCGTCGTGGCTGGTCTTGGCTGCTTCTCTCCTCGTTTGTTTCAGTGTCTGGCACTGGGCAGAAACCATTCTTGTTCCGGCGAACACGCTGGCGGCGGAAAGCAAGGGAGTCCCGATCGGCAACAACTCAGATCTCTATCCCCGCTGGCTGGGTGCACGCGAACTGCTGCTGCATCGGCGTGACCCTTACAGTGCGGAAGTGACTCGCGACATCCAAATAGGTTTCTATGGACGGCCACTCGATCCCACGAAACCCACCGAACCGCGCGCCCAGGAATCGTTTGTGTACCCACTGTATGTGGTCTTCCTGATGGCACCGACCATAACCCTGTCTTTCTCGACTGTTGCTGATGCTTCCCGCTGGCTTCTGCTACTCGCCATTGCGGTCAGTGTGCCACTCTGGATGTATGCGGTGGGTCTCCGGCTCCGAACGCCGTATCTCGCCTCGGCAATGGTGCTGGCGGTGAGCAGCTATCCGGCGGTGCTGGAATTTCACATGCAAAATCTGTCAGCGCTGGTGGCGTTGCTGCTGGCTTTGGCCGTAGCCTCTCTGGTTCGTGGTTGGCTGATCTTGAGCGGATTGCTTCTAGCCCTGGCTACCGTCAAGCCTGACACAACCACGCCGGTCATCTTGTGGCTGCTGGTTTGGGCGACCGGAGGCAAAGAACGCCGGCGTCTGATCTGGGGCTTTGGCGGCAGCATGGCGATCCTGATGGCAAGCGCACAAGCACTCTCACCGGGTTGGATCGGGCGTTTTTTGACTGCCGTCCGCGAGTATCCCAGCTACGGAACCGACCCGTCCATTCTTCAAGTGTTGTTCCCACAGATAATCGCAAACTTGATGCTGGCAGCGCTCGTGGCCTACTTGTTGGTCACCTGCTGGCGCTGGAGAAGAGCAACAGCGGACTCTGCCCGCTTTGGGTGGACGCTCGCCCTGGTGACGACGACAACGCTGGTTGCGATTCCAAAGTTGTCCGCCTACAACCAGGTCTTGCTCATTCCGCCACTGCTCGTTCTGCTGGCTCAGCGCGGAGCCATCCGATCGATGGGCCTGATGCAACGGGCTTTGGCCAAAGCAGCATTTGCCGGTCAGGGATGGCAGTGGGCGACGGCTGTCATCATTTCGTTGCTCTCGCTGCTGATTTCAGGGCAAAGAATACGAGCTGCCGAACTGGTCCCGGTTTACACTCTTCTCGCAATGCCGCCACTTACTCTGCTCGCAGTCGTCTTCGCCACATTCTCGCGGCAGCGTCAGAGCGAGTCCTA